>OLER01000014.1_pt1 | contig 22941 bp, 10 predicted proteins | sample 1602761 | NCBI WGS metagenome assembly OLER01 (sample SAMN02674795, study PRJEB24791) | human gut metagenome, SKBSTL041 | isolation source: stool | host: Homo sapiens | place: USA
AATTATTGGGCCATGTTCGCCCATTCTTTTGGAGAAGGAAGTGCGGTTCAAAACGAACAGGGATATTATCTGGGGGTGGAAACTTCCCCTTTCCGCTATTGGCACATCCTTGCTTCCTTCGATCTGTTTTCTTTCCCGTGGAAGAAATACCGGATCAGCAAACCTTCCCGGGGTATGGACGGATTGCTTCAGGCTACGTTTACTCCGCACAATAATTTGACAATGTACTTAAAATATCGTTATAAACAGAAAGAGCGTGACTTGACAGGTAGCAAAGAAAACCTAACGCTTCCTATTTTTCATCACCAACTTCGATATCGTTTGAACTATTTTTATGGAGATGTGTTTAGCTGTCGTACAACTTTAGATTACAACCATTTTCATTCTCAAGACAGGGCTGCTAGTAAAGGATATCAAGTTACACAAATGATGTCCTCCCAACTGCCTTGGACCAGGCTGTTTGCTGACGTTCAAGGCAGTTATTTTTCTACAGACGATTATGATTCGCGGGTATATGTATCAGAGAAGGGATTGCTTTATACATTTTACACTCCCTCCTTTCAAGGTCGTGGATTTCGCTGTGCCGTCCGTCTGAGATATGAGCCGAATGAACATTGGATGTTTATAACTAAGTTCGGAGAAACCGTTTATCTCGACCGGAATGAAATAGGTTCCGGCAACGATTTAATCCTTGGAAATAAAAAAGCTGACGTACAAATGCAACTCCGTATTAAGTTTTAAAGTATCTTTGCCTTTGGATATTATGAAATAGTAAATGATAAAATAATGTGAGCTTGATGTGATAAACGTCCGTATTGATATTGAACTCACATTAAAACAATTAATAAAAAGATGACTATTATTTTTCCTTCACCCATCTTCGGCCCTGTTCATTCCCGCCGCTTAGGTGTATCTTTGGGAATTAACTTATTGCCGGAAGACGGCAAAGTCTGCTCGTTCGACTGCATTTACTGCGAATGCGGCTTTAATGCCGACCATCGTCCGAAGAAGCATCTGCCCACTCGTGAAGAAGTGCGCATCGCCCTGGAAGAAAAGCTGAAAGATATGCAGAAGAACGGTCCCGCCCCCGATGTACTCACATTTGCCGGAAACGGTGAACCGACTGCCCACCCTCATTTTCCGGAAATTATAGAAGATACACTGGCACTTCGTGACCACTATTTCCCGAATGCAAAAGTAAGTGTATTGAGCAATTCTACCTTCATCGACCGTCCTGCGGTATTCGATGCATTGAACAAGATAGATAATAATATCCTGAAGCTGGATACAGTGAACGAAGAATACATTCATCTCCTGGATCGTCCCAACGGGAAATATTCCGTAAGGAAGATCATCGAAAAGATGAAAGAATTCAAAGGAAATTGTATTGTTCAGACTATGTTTCTGAAAGGTAGTTACCTTGGAAAAGATATGAATAATACATCCGATGAGTTTGTGCTCCCCTGGCTGGAAGCAGTCAAGGAGATAGCTCCCAGTCAGGTGATGATCTATACGATTGATAGGGAAACTCCCGACCATGATCTGCAGAAAGCCACTCATGAAGAACTGGACCGGATTGTAGAATTGATAAAGCGAACGGGAATTCCGGCAACAGCGTCCTATTGATGGATAAGTGAATTATGCTATTTGTTGTACAAGATATCGGATTAGATTTAAAAAATAAGGTGACACGCTATTGACCTCCGCTTATCCCTATGGGATTTGTGAATAAATAATAATAAAACAGCTTCTGATTTAGGGTAACCCAAAGATGAAGTGTATTTATTACCAAACGAGTAATTTTACAATCTGACATTAACAGTCTTAATTTCTAATACCAAATAAATAAAAACATGAAAAAAGAAACCCCCATCTCTTTACGACATTTCAGGCGTATTACCGCCATTTTATTCTTATGTCCGATTTCCCTTTCTTCCATACAGGCATCCGCAGCATCGGATCAGAGTGACGTTTCTTCGGCATCCGTCCATCAGGAACAAACTTCGGGAATCCTTCGTGCAGAAAAAATAAACCCGACGACGGTTGATGTACTGTTTGCGAACCAGCAACGGATGACTATCGACTTTTACGGAGAGAATATTTTCCGTGTCTTTCAGGACAATTCCGGAGGCATCATCCGTGACCCCGAAGCGAAACCTGAAGCGCAGATACTTGTAGACCAGCCCCGACGCAAGGTTTCCGGACTGTCGGTGGACGAGAAAGATGGATATATCACCCTCACCACCGCCCAAGTACGGATTGAACTGAATAAGCAGACCGGACTGATGAAAGTCTTTAATCCGTTAACCGGCAAATGTGTGATCGAAGAAGTCGCTCCGGTGATATTCGGTCCTAAAGAAGTGACCGTAACCTTAAAGGAGAATCCCGAAGAATACTTCTACGGAGGCGGTGTGCAAAACGGACGTTTCTCTCATAAAGGCAAGGTTATTGCCATCGAAAATCAGAATAGCTGGACGGATGGCGGAGTGGCCTCCCCTGCCCCTTTCTACTGGTCTACCAATGGTTACGGAATGATGTGGTACACTTTCCGGAAAGGTGAATACGACTTTGGAGCAACAGAGAAAAACATAGTGAAACTGTCTCACAATTCTTCTTACCTTGATATTTTCTATATGGTCAACGACGGAGTCGTTTCCCTGTTGAATGATTTTTATCAGTTGACGGGAAACCCCGTTTTGTTGCCCAAATTCGGTTTTTACGAAGGACATCTCAATGCCTACAACCGTGACTACTGGAAGGAAGACGAGAAAGGAATCCTCTTTGAAGACGGAAAGCGTTATAAAGAAAGCCAGAAAGACAATGGCGGCATCAAGGAGTCTCTGAATGGTGAAAAGAACAATTATCAGTTCTCGGCACGTGCCGTTATCGACCGTTACAAGAATCATGATATGCCTCTCGGATGGTTACTTCCGAACGACGGTTACGGAGCCGGATACGGACAGACGGAAACACTGGACGGCAACATCGCCAATCTGAAAAGCCTGGGAGACTACGCCCGTAAGAACGGAGTGGAAATAGGCCTCTGGACACAGTCGGACCTGCACCCGAAGGAAGGTATAAGCGCCTTGTTGCAACGTGACATCGTGAAAGAAGTCCGTGATGCCGGTGTGCGTGTACTCAAAACCGACGTGGCATGGGTAGGAGCCGGCTATTCCTTCGGATTGAACGGAGTGGCGGACGTAGGACATATTATGCCTTATTATGGCAATGATGCCCGTCCCTTTATCATTTCACTGGACGGCTGGGCAGGCACACAGCGTTATGCCGGCATCTGGTCGGGCGACCAGACCGGAGGCGAATGGGAATATATCCGTTTTCACATCCCTACTTATATAGGTTCCGGTCTGTCCGGCCAGCCGAATATCTGCTCGGATATGGACGGTATCTTCGGTGGAAAAAATGCGGCAGTCAATATACGTGATTTCCAATGGAAAACATTTACCCCCATGCAGTTGAATATGGATGGCTGGGGCGCCAACGAAAAGTACCCCCATGCTTTAGGCGAACCAGCTACATCCATTAACCGTATGTATCTCAAACTGAAATCGGAACTGATGCCTTACACGTATAGCTTTGCCCGTGAAGCGGTGGATGGTATGCCTCTCATCCGTGCCATGTTCCTCGACTATCCGAATGAATATACCTACGGAACGGCTACCCGCTACCAATATATGTATGGTACCGACTTTCTCGTAGCCCCTGTCTATCAGAATACGAAAGCTGATAAAGAAGGCAATGATATCCGCAATGGAATTTATCTGCCCGAAGGCACTTGGATAGATTATTTCAGCGGAGAGAAATACGAAGGCAACCGTATTCTCAGCAACTTCGATACTCCGGTCTGGAAGTTACCCGTATTCGTAAAGAACGGCGCTATTATTCCGATGACACAACCTAACAATAATGTCAGCGAAATAGACCCCTCACTTCGCATCTATGAATTTTATCCGAACCGCCATACTGCAACCGTAGAATATGACGATGACGGTGTGACGGAAGCCTACCGTCAGGAGAAATCGGTATCTACCCTGATCGAATCGAACGTAGACGCAAAGAACCGTGTGACTATCACCATTCATCCCACAGCCGGAAGTTTCGACGGTTTTGTAAAAGATAAAAAGACGGAACTGCGCATCAACGTCACGGAGAAACCGAAGAAACTGACTGCAAGAATCAACAACAAGAAAGTAAAACTGACGGAAGTAAGCACGGCAGCGGAACTTCTGAATGGAGAAAACGTATTCTGGTACGAAGAAACCCCCAATCTGAATAAGTTTGCAACCAAAGGAAGTGAATTTGAGAAAGTGGTTATCACAAAGAATCCGCTGTTGCACATCAAACTGGGCAGCACCGACATCACCGCCAATCGTATCGAGCTGGACGTGGAAGGTTTCCGCTTTGAGCCGGCCGACCGGAACTTGGTAAGCAACGGAACCCTGTCTGCACCGCAAAACGCTCAGGTAAGCGAGCAGAACAGAGAAGCATATACCCTGCAACCGACTTGGGACAAAGTACCCAATGCCGATTACTATGAGATTGAATTTGACGGAATGCTTTATACGACTATCCGGGATACTCACTTACTGTTTGAAGATCTGAAAGCGGATACTCCTTACGCATTCAAAGTGCGTGCTGTCAACAAAGACGGTGTGTCCGAATGGGCAGAGATTCAGGTGAAAACGAAGACTAATCCGCTGGAATTTGCTATTCGTGGCATTGAAGGCGAATCGACTGCCGCATCGCAGGGAGGATTCGGTGTAGACCGATTGTTCAACTTCTCCGAATCGGGAGATACATGGCACACGAAGTATAACGTTAACTCCATACCATTAGATTTGATTATCGACCTCAAAACAGTTAACCAACTGGATAAGTTCCATTATCTACCCCGTGCGGATGCCGGCAACGGTACACTGCTGAAAGGAACAGTATCCTACAGTATGGACAAAGAAAACTGGACGGAAGCCGGAGCATTCGAATGGCAGCGGGACGGTGATGTAAAAGTATTCACTTTCACAGAGCGTCCAAATGCACGTTACATCAAACTGAACGTTACGGCAGGTGTAGGAAACTATGGTTCAGGTCGTGAAATCTACGTATTCAAAGTACCGGGAACGGCAAGTTACCTGCAAGGCGACATCAACAATGATGGCAAGATCGACCGCAATGACCTGACTTCTTATATGAACTATACCGGATTGCGTCGTGGTGATTCAGACTTTGAAGGTTATATCAGCAAAGGCGATATCAACATGAATGACTTGATAGATGCTTATGATATTTCTGTCGTAGCCACTCAGCTCGACGGCGGTGTCGACAGGAAAGCTACGGAGAAAGTATCCGGCTCTCTGTCTATCAGCACTCCGAAGAAGCAGTACCAGAAGGACGAAATCGTTGAAATCCGTGTGAAAGGTAATGATCTGCGTTCGGTTAATGCACTTAGCTTTGCTTTGCCTTATGATCAGAGCGACTATGAATTTGTAGGTGTGGAACCGCTGAATATGAAAGCAATGGAAAATCTGACTTATGACCGCCTGCATACGAATGGTGTGAAATCTCTCTATCCTACTTTCGTCAATATGGGAAAACAGGAGGCTTTGGAAGGTTCGGAAGAACTCTTTATTCTGAAATTGAAAGCGAAACGTAAAGTGAAGTTTGATCTGAATCTGAAAGACGGAATATTGGTTGATAAGCAACTGAGGATGCATTCATTCTAAATGTATTTCGTGTAAATCATTGATATATAACAAAAGAGGATGCCTGTGGGGAACTATTGGCATCCTCTTTGCTTTAAGAGCTATTTTATTTGGACGTTATAAATATACGTATAATAGATAGACTTTCAGATTAATTTTATACATTTACCAATGTGTGCGAAGGAGTGAGCGTATAGGAGTTAAAGATAATCATCACAAACAAATAATAGAATGAAAGCAAATTTATTATTACTCATACTTATAATCGGATTTAATAGTAGCTTGGTAGCTCAAACTTCTCAAGTAATAACGGACTCTGTAACGATCAATGGGCGTGTGACCGATTATGATAATCATCCGCTGGACAATGTTTCCGTCAGTTGGGCACGTCCGGACTTCAGTGAGGTATCGGTAACGCTGACAGACAAAAATGGAAATTACAGCATACGCATCCCCAAGGGAAAATATCATTCGATGGGTGCATTGAATATGGATGAATACATCATCGCCAATTCTACCCTACCGGAGAAGGATCAACGACTGGAATTTTGGGGATGGGATTTTATCGCCGATCGCGACACAACGCTCAACATACAATATCATCGTATGGAAGCCTATGGACTGCGTGCTTTCAGAATCCCGGGTGCAACACCTGCTTATCAGGTGTATGTCCGTCCTATGAGTCTGACACGTACGCAGGCATGGATGAAAGCCGGAAAGCCTAAAGAAGCAATTCTGGCCCCTGAGCCGGAACAGTTGAAAGCTGTTGTCTGGATCAACGGTGAAAAAGTTCCTATACTCATGAAGCAAGAGATAAAAGAATATTTCGCTCCTGACGAGTGGGGAAATGCCTATCTGTTGACAGTCGATATGCCTAAAAACAGGAATAATACTTTGCCTTATTATGTGTTTAAGGTAGAACTGACAGATTTGGAGAACGGGGATAGAGGAGAAGCTATTTATTATATGGAAAAGGAGACTTACGTCAGATAGAATTTATTAGTTACATACAGGAGCTATATGCCCAACATATTGGATATATAGCTCCTGCGCGTTGGATATATAGCTCCTGTACGCAGGACATATATACCCTGCACACAGGCTAATCAGGCTCTTACTTTACATCATCCCATGTATCCGTCCGGAACGGGAAAGCAGCGATCCCCAATGTATTGCGTAAAGTGATGTTTCCTACATAATTACGGAAAGCATACCGTACGGCTACCGGTTGGGCGACCTGATCGCTCCATACTTCCACATTTCTTGTGCGACCTGCAATCCGTGCTTTTGCCGGATAGAACTTCTTGTCGGCTCCTGCTATTTCGAAACCTTCCAATTCACAGTTGCCCGGTGCCAGTCCGGAAGGGGCATTGTCGAGTGTGACGATCGCTTTGTTCTTTGAATATTCCACCTTTGTCATCATCGGTCCGGTAGATGGGAATTTATGGAGACCGTATGTTTTAGTCAGTGCGAGATTGGCCAGCCAGAGTCCTACTACATTTTTCTGAGGGGGATGAATGCAGAACTCGTCGCCGACATCTATCGTAGGAATCATTCCGGAGTTGGGGATTGTCTGTAATGCTTTCATTTGTGCTTCCTGCAATAAGGCGGAATTTATATTCCGGCTGTTTCCGTATTTGTGCGGAGCAATCTGGACATAATAAAAAGGCATATCCGGTGTTTCCCATACATTTCTCCAGAGCTGCACCATCGCAGTCATCATCGGAGCATAGATCTGATAGTTGAATAGATTCGACTCTCCCTGATACCATAGAAATCCGCGTGCCGTATAGTTTTTCACAGGCAGTAACATGATATTATACAGACATTGCAGCCGGCTGTTCGTATCTAACTTTGGATTTTTGGCGGCTTCTATATTTGCGCCTTTCACGGAGGCGAGCGTTTCTTCTGTCATCCATGCCTCGATTCGTGAACCTCCCCAACTGTTGATGACCAGTCCTACGGGGAGATGAAGCGTTTCCGTCAGTTGTCGGGCAAAGAAGTAACCTGCGGCACTGCAATCCATAGTGGTTTCGGGCGAAGAAACTTCCCATTTCGCTCCTTCAAAGTCTGTCCGTTCTTTCACTCCTTTGGTTCGGGGGACAGTGATAAAACGGATACGGTCGCGGTAGTTGCCTGCGTTCAGAAGAGTTTCCAGCGAATGGTCGATGGGTTGTCCCATGTTTCCTTTCATGGTCATTTCCATGTTAGACTGACCGGAGCATATCCATACCTCTCCTATTAATATATCCGATAGCGTGACCCGGATCCCGTCACTGATGGTAATAGAATAAGGAGTAAAACTCCCGGCAGGAGTATCCACTTTGACCAGCCAGGCTCCCTCATCGTCTGTCGATACCTTATAAGTACGGTTATTCCAAGAGGTGGTGACAGTCACCTTTTTGCCGTCTGCCCATCCCCACAGCTTAACGGAACTGTTTTGTTGGAGTACCATATGATCTCCCATCATGGCAGGGAGCTTTACTTTGCCTTGTGCAAGCGAGAAAAATAGAAGCGAGATTGTAAAAATCAGAAAATGTTTTTTCATACTATTGTTTTATTAATTAGGATTTGACAAATACTTCACTTAGGTATAGGGCAAAATTACAACCTAATTTAAATATGGAATAATACTATTTAGTCATTCTCTGACAGATTTTGGTCGATTTACTCTAACTTCGCTTTCTCCTTTTGTTTTTTGATAAATATTGTCTTCAGATTATGATGATATTATATTTTACTTGTTTTTTCTTTGTATTGAGTCGGTGTCTCCCCTGTGTACTGCTTGAAAGCAGTGCTGAAATAACTGGGAGATGTAAATCCGACCTCTTCTGAAATTTCCGTAAATGTCATTTCGGTATTGGCAATTAACGTAAGTGCTTTTTCTATTCGGAATTTATTGATGTAATCATTTGCTCCTATCCCGGTAAGTGCTTTCAGTTTAGTGTAAAGCGAAGTACGGCTTAAACCTATTTCCTTGCAAATGAACTGAATGTCCAGATTGGTATTACTCAGATTCTCCTGGATTGTTTTGTTCACTTTAAGTAAGAAGCTCTCGTCTACCTGGCTGAAAGTGGTCTCTTTCGGGACAGGTATTATGCCCGTATGCAAATACCTTTTCTTAATGTATTCCCTGTTTTTCAGACGGTTACTGATTATCTCCATCAGCATTTCTACTTCAAAAGGTTTTGTCAGGTAGGCATCTGCTCCATTCTTATAACCGCTGATGAGACTTTGTTTATCATCTCGTGCCGTGAGCAAGATAATGGGAATATGGCTGATCGTAATATCTTCTTTGATGTTTATGCACAGCTCGTATCCGTTCATCCGCGGCATCATCACATCGCTGACAATGATATCCGGAATGTGACTTTTGATAAGCTGGAGAGCCTCCACCCCATCAGCGGCAATGATTACCCGTTTGAAAGACTCTTCCAGTGTCTTTTTTAGAAAGTCTGTCATATCCGGATTGTCATCCACCACCAGGATGGTGTATGGAGTTGTATCGAAAGTTTCTTTATCGGTTGCCTGCTTCAGATTATCACTAAGTATCAGTTCGTTCAGATACGCTTTCGGCTGGCAGATAATCTCTTCTGATTCTTGCTTCAACGGTAGCTCGAAAAAGAAGATAGCCCCCGCTTCGGGGTTATCTTGTGCACCGATAGAGCCGCCATGCTGTTCGACCAGAATTTTTGAGTAAGACAATCCGATTCCGGTTCCACTTTGTTCTCCTGTTCCCTGATAGAAGCGGGTAAAGAGTTTATGTGTATCTACCTGTTTCAATCCGCATCCCTGATCGATGATGGAGATACGTACTCTTCCTGTTTCGGGAAGCAATTCCGAGGCAATGGTTATTTCCGTATCCTGAGGACTATGTTTGAGCGCATTGATCAGCAGATTGCTTAAGATGATTTCGCATTTGTCCTTATCGAAACTTACTGTTTCAATCTGCGGATCGAGCTGGTAACGGATGCGTACGTTCTTTGCTTCTCCTTCACTGATGAAATCTTGTGATACGTGCTCAATCCAGTGGTTGAGGGGATGCGGTTGAATAAGCAGTTTGCTCTCACCGACCTCCATTTTGCGTACGTCGAGCACCATGTTTATCAGGTTCTTCATTCGTTGGGCCTGACGATAAATAGCTTTTAGCGGCAGATATTGGGGATCTTCGGAAGACAAAGATTTCAGTATCCGGTTGAGCGGCGCATGAATAAGTGTCAACGGAGTGCGGAGTTCATGGCTGATATTGATAAGGAAACGTACTTTTTCTTCATACGTTTGTTTCTCGTGTTCCTTCATTGCCCATTTCAATTTCTCTTCGTTGCGCTTCACCGTTCTTCGGAAAGTTTCGATGATTGCTATAGAAACGAGTACGGCACAAGTCAGGCTAAACCACCATGTCCGGTACCAGGGCGGAAGTACGGTTAGTTCCAGTACTTGTTGGTCGGGAATCCAGCTACCGTCTTTTGCAGTGCACGAAGCCATGATTCTATAACTTCCCGGAAGCAGTGATCGGATCACCAGTTCCGGATTGTATGATTCGGTATATTCGTTGTTCAATCCTTCTATCTGATACCTGTAAATCTTTTGCCGGAAGATGTCTTCTTCCCTCGACATGATGCGGATGGATATATTGCTGTTCCAGGGTACCGAGATTTTTGCCGGATGGTTGTACCATTCATGATTCGCCGATTCGCCATTGATGGTAATATCCAGCAATTGAAGTTCCGGCATTTCCGATGTGTTCAGAAGAAGTTGTCCGTCGATGCGCAGCATACCCTTCACACCGCCTATGTAGGCATCCCCTTGTTCGTTCACCAACCGTGCATTAGGGAGATATTCGTTTTGTATGGCTCCGTTCGATTCTCCGAAAAGTACAAACTTCTGTTCTTTGATGAAGTAGGCGAAAAGCATATTGTCAACGCCTATCCATACTTTGCCTTTCTGGTCGCACAGTACCATATTAATTTCGGTGAACAGATTGGTAGGGACAAGAGTCCGGCTTTTTAAGACAGGGTCGTAGTGGATAAGTCCGAAATTGCTTCCGATCCAGAAATGTCCCTGTTCATCATGGGATACGGAACTGATCACTGTATCCGTGTAGCATTCAAAAACGGTTTTCAGCCGGGAGGTCTGGTCGTCCAGTTCATAGATATGTTTGATATCATTGATATAGGTCAGGTTCTCTTGATGATCGAACGGGACAAGGGTACCCACAATATCTTTCCCTTCCTCTTCGGTGATGGTGCTGAATTTCTTCTCTTTGAGGTGATACTGGTAGATGTGGTCTCCCAGGAATAACACGGTGTTGGGCGTATTTTGATATAAGTTGACGGACTTTCCACGGTTGCAGAGCCGTGTAGTCGTTTCTTTGTCGATGATGGTGAAAGGTTGCTTCTCTCCTGTGGCGGGGTTGAAGACAAAGACTCCTTTGGAGAAAAGCGAGATCAGTAGTTTTCCGGGTGTAAAGCCACTGATGAATGCCACCTTATCTCCCCAAGTAGACGAATAATGGGTAAACTTTTCGGTGTGCGGGCTGAAAAGGTTGATGCCTCCCCCATCGGTGCCAATCCAGATGCTATCCGGCGATTGCCGGTAAAGGCTCCGTACAGTGCCGTTGCTCAATCCGCGGTCGTTGCCCGGCACTACGTCCGTATAGGTTTTCATTGATACTTCCCGGATGCTGATCAATCCGTTGCAGGTGCTTCCTGCCCATACATTGTTGTTGTAATCGTTGTGAAGGCAGAGAATGGAGTTGGCAGGCAGAGAATAGTTCTCACGGCCCGGAATATACTCCAGTTGGGAGATTTCTCCGGTTTCGGGATGGAGGATATTGATGCCTCCCCCGTCTGTTCCTATCCACAGTTGTTCTTCTCTTTCGGCGAGGCTCAATACGATGTCGTTGCTGAGTGAGGAGTTATGGGTAGTGTACGAAGCCGATAGTTTGCCGTCGCGTGAGTAGCAGCGCAGTCCACCGCTGTAGGGGGCAATCCAGATTCTATTTTTAGAATCGGTTATCATACTTGTGATTTCCGGTCCGCAGTCAAAGGGCGGGCGTCTGTGCTCTCCGGTTTGCAGGTCCACGAGATATAAGCCGGTCCATCGGCTGCAACAGAGCAGCGTCTTTGAGTCCCATACACTGAGAGCGGTGATTTTAAAAGAGTTGGCATTGAAATATTGAAGGAGTCTCAGCGAAGAGTCCTTATAGCTGTACTTATAGATTCTGTCTTTGCCACCGAACAGGATTCCATCCGGAACGAGGCAGAAGGAATAGGCAGTAATGTAATTCCCTTCTTCGTCTGTAGGGAAAGTGAAGTTGTTGCTCTGTTGCTGATAGCGTGCAATTCCTTTTTCGGTCAGTATCCAGATGTTATGTTGTTTGTCTTCCGCTATTTGGTAGATCAGGTTGTGAAGAAGCGAGTGCGGATCATTCGCCTGGTGTTTGTATCTCTTCAGTTGGTGTCCGTCGAACTTTCCCAGTCCTGCTTTGGTGCCTATCCAGATGAAACCCTGTTCGTCTCTGAGGATGCAGCGTACATTGGACGGCAGTCCTTCTTTGAGGGAGATTTGCTTATAGTAGTAATGTTCTGCGCGGAGAGGGAGGGTAGTTATCAATAGTATAATAGCTATAATCCCTGGTAAAGTAAGCAATCTTGTTTTCATGTAAAAGTAGGTTAGCGGATCGTCTGAGATTGGCACATTGATCCTTGGTTTGGTTTACCAAAGATAATACTTTCATCATATATTCAGCCGGTTTTTGCTGAATATATGATGAAATAGGTGCTGTTTACAGCAGTTTTAACAGATTTCCTACTAAAGTGATTTCATATTTCTTCCCTTTCACGGTGCTGAATGAGAGAGTTTTATCTCCGTATCTTACATTGCAGGGAGTTCCTGACCCGGAAAGAATGGTTGCTTTGTCCAGTTGCCCTTCTTTCCATGAAATGGAAATTTCGAAATTGCCTTTGGCACAGATGCCGGTTATCGAACCGTTCTTCCAGGCATCCGGCAAGGCTGGCAACAATTGGATAAATCCCATGTGGCTTTGCAACAGCATTTCGGTTATTCCTGCCGTACCTCCAAAGTTTCCGTCAATCTGGAAAGGCGCGTGGGTATCCCATAAATTGTCCAGTGTTCCGTTTTTCAACAGATTGCCGTATAACTTATAAGCATGGTTTCCGTCCTGAAGGCGTGCCCACTGGTTAAGTTTCCATCCCATGCTCCATCCGGTGGCTCCGTCTCCGCGGTGTTCCAATACCACTTTTGCGGCTTCTGCAAGTTTGGGGGTCGTGATGGGCGAAATGGTATGTCCCGGGTGCAATCCGAAGAGATGGTTCACATGGCGGTGTTCGTCTTCAGGGTCGTCTATGTCGGTCGACCATTCCATTAACTGCCCGTAACGTCCGATGCGGTAGGGAACTAATTTATCCAGTATCTTTTCCCATTGTTTGCGTTCTTTGGAGTCGATCCCCAGTTCTTTGCTGGCTTGGATAGCGTCCAATAGTATTTCACGCACTACGGCATGTGCAAAGGTTACTCCCTCGTCTATCGGTCCGTGTTCGGGAGAGGTGGAAGGAGCAGCGGTATAAGTGCCGTCGGGTTTATGCCATAAATGGTCCACTGCAAATTGTGCACTGCTTTTGATAAGGTCATACCCGATCTCTTTCAGGAATTTCTTATCACGGGTATAGTCATAATATTCCCAGATGTGTGTGGCAAGCCATGGGCCTGCGGTGGGATTCAGGTTCCATGACATCATATTGCTGGATAAAGGCGCTGTAAATCCGAAGATATTGGCAGAGATGGATGCCGTCCATCCGCGTGCGTTGAAGTAGGCTTGTGCCGTTTGTTCACCGGGTTTCACCAGGCTGCGTATAAAGTCTATCAAAGGCCATGTGCATTCCGAAAGGTTGGCGGAGCAGGCAGGCCAGTAGTTCATCTGGATATTAATGTTATTGTGATAATCCACTCTCCAGGGACCGTCCAGATTGTTGTGCCACATACCTTGCAGATTGGCGGGCATATTGCCGGGGCGCGAACTGGCTATCAGCAGGTAACGCCCGAATTGATAGTACAACTGTTCCAGTTGATAATCCGGGGTTCCTTTTTTATAATTAGCCAGACGTTGGTAGGTGGGGAGGTTGGGACTGCTTATATCCGGATTGAGTTGCAGCCGTACCCGGTTGAACAGCGCCGTATGGTCGGCTTCATGATTACGGTACAGTTCATCATATCCTTTTTGTACTGCTTGGTCCATCATGATTCGGGTGGTTTGTTCCGGATCGTTGCCTACATACGTTTTCGGGTCTTTGAAATCGGGATTGAAGTTCATTTTATAATCGGTGTCCGCTGTGAGCAGAAATACCACTTCGTCAGCGCCTTTTACGATAAGGCGGTCGTTTTCAGCTTCCAGAGTTCCTCCTTTGTGGATAGCTTTGATTCGGAAGGCAAACTTCATACCGTTGTTATCGAGTACTCCGGTATATACCAGTCCGTCTTTTCCGTCTGCCCTGAGGTTACTTTTTGCTTCGCTGTTGGGGCAATAGCTCAATATAAGGTTCTGTTTTCCGGATTGGTTGGCGGTGAATTTCATTACCATGACGCTGTCCGGATAGGAAATGAAATATTTCCGTTGATATTGCACTCCATCTTTATCGAACTGCACCACAACCATGGCAGAATCTAATGACAAGATACGGCGATAGTTACTCATTCTGAGTTCATTGAGTCCGGTTTCCACATAAAGTTCTCCCATCGTGGTGAACGAACCGAAACGGAATGGAGTTTCATCTTTCTCTTCGTAAGCTGCTAAACCGTTGAAGTTGTTCCGGGTGAGTTGGGCGGCTTTTTCTTTGTCTTCATCCAGAAATGCCTGGCGGATTTCTTTTAATACTCCTGCCGATTGTTTGTTTACGTCCCAGTAATATTCCGCTCCTTTCGAAGTATTCGGTCCTCCTTTCCAGAGAGTTTTCTCATTGAGAGTGATGCGTTCGGCAGCCACCGACCCTAAGATGTTCGCTCCCAGACTACCGTTTCCGATAGGAAGTGAACGACTTTCCCACGTTTTGTCAGGATTGGCTCCTGAACCGGAAGCACGTAGCCAGATAGCTTGCCCGTCGAGATTGTTGGGAGTATCGAACCAGACAGAGAGTCCTTTGGTATAATCAACAGTTCCTATTGATGATGCGGAAAGGGAGAAAAGTGTGCAGATAAAAAAAGAATAAAGTTTCTTCATAATAAATTAATTTAAAGGAGTACGTGCAAAAGTACTCCTTTTCTTCCTTATCCATGTTCTGACTCTTTTTCAATTTTGTTCAATAGGCTTTCAAAAATCGATAAAAATGCCTTGTTAGCTCCTTCTTGACTCGGAAATGAATAAAATTGTGTAGTAAATGAGTAGTTGACCATTAGCAGGTTAGTACAGACACTTCGATTCTCACCGAAATGAGAAAAAATTCTCACTGCAATGAGAAAATATTCTCATAGGCATGAGTATTTTTTCTCACTGTGGTGAGAATTTTTTCTCATCACGATGAGAATACTTTGAGAATATAGTAACCTGTATTGTGCTGTCTATTAACTTGATAATGATTGATAACGTTCTGTCTTATGCCTGCAATTGATTGGCTGCAAAACGTCCTGTTTCTAAAAAATGCGGGTTTTTGCCTAAAAAACAGTTTGTTTGTCACTGCACGGGAAGTGAATCACCATCTATTGGCATTTGTTTTTGATCACTTCTCTATCAATAATGATCATTTAGCGGATTGCACAGGGTTCTTTTGATCATTATTGAATTTTAATTGATGATTTTTGAATGTTTCCTTTTATGCTGTGGTTGTATTTTTGTCGAAGATTGAAACTTATTGTTAGCTAGTGAAAGTATGAATCTTTATTATTAAATGTAGTATTATGAAAAAAAGGAAACAGATGAAAAAACAAAGTTGTTTTGTTAGTCTTCTGATGCTCCTCCTATTATTCCCTTTAGGAGCGTTTGCACAGCAACAAATGATTAAAGGACAAGTGGTGGATGATAGTGGTGAATCTATTATCGGAGCCACAATCATGGTGAAAGGGGCCAAAGAAGGGACTTTGACCGATTTTGACGGAAATTTCTCTCTGAAAGGTAAAGTCGGCACGACATTGTCCATTTCTTATGTAGGTTATTCTCCTCTTGAAGTGAAAGTGAAGAAACTTGAAGGTAACCGTTTCGTATTAAGAGAAGATGCAAAGGTGCTCGATGAGGTAGTGGTTGTAGGTATGGACAAGCAGAAGCGCAGCACTATTACGGCTGCCGTTGCTACGGTAAGTTCGGAAGCAATCGCCAGTCGTCCGGTAACGGACTTGACCAGTGCCCTTCAGGGTAATGTCGCAGGCTTGAATTTTTCAACAGATGCAGTCGCTGATGGTGTCGGCGGTGAAATGGGTGCTGAAATCAAGTTCAATATTCGTGGTACGGGTTCTATTAATAAAGGAGAACCTTATGTGCTGATCGACGGAGTTGAGCAGAGCCTTCAGAATGTGAATCCTAACGATATTGAAACGATCAGTATATTGAAAGATGCTTCTGCAGCTGCTGTTTATGGTGCCCGTGCTGCCTATGGTGTGATTATTGTTACTACCAAAAGCGGTGGAAAGGATAAAACACGTGTCTCTTACAATGGAACAGTCGGCTTCAGTTCACCTATCAATATGCCCAAAATGATGAACTCTCTGGAGTTTGCTCATTATATAAACGAACGCAATGATAATGATGGCAAGAAACACGAGATTTCTGACGCACTCATAGAAAAGATGGAAGGGTTTATGAAGAATCCTTATTCCACGGAATTTCCGGGTATCGAACCTAATCAGAATAAGACCAACTGGGCATCATCAAAGGATGCGGTATATGCCAATACCGACTGGTTTGATTATTATTTTAAGGATGCTTCCATTCGTCATTCCCACAATCTGAGTATATCCGGCGGTTCTGATAAGGTCAGCTATTATGTAGGTTTAGGCTATATTTATCAGGAAGGTCTGATGGATAAGGTAGATGATAACCTGAGTAAATACAATGTGAATACGAAATTTCAGATTAATGCTAATAAATGGTTGAAGTTCAACTTCAACAACAACCTGACATTGAATATTCTGAAGCGTCCGATGGCGAACCAAACCATCTTTTATGGAACCATTGGTCAGACTATACCGAATGCCCCGACTCATTATCCCATTGAGTCGAAATATAATGATGCTTCAGAGTTCCGTTATCTGAAAGAATCACATTATGTAGAAAACCGTATTTCCGATGCTATGTCTTTCTCCGCTACCATCACTCCGCTCCAAGGATGGGATATTGTAGGAGAAATGAAAGTCCGTTTCGATGTGGAAGATAATAGCTTCAAACGTGGTTATCCTACTTACGAAAAACCCGACGGAGAGTTATCGATAGATAAGTCGACCAAGCAGGGATACGTATATCCGGGTATGAACTGGAAAAATTCCCGCTGGGGATCTTACACCCGTGGGAATGCCTTCGACTATTATCTTTCTCCGAATATACTCTCTTCTTATATTTTTGGCTGGGGCGACCATACCTTTAGGGCAATGGCAGGTTTTCAGATGGAACTGCAGGAAAACTCTGACGGTTATACTTATAAAGACGGTCTGCTGACCAGTGACATTTTCTCGTTTGCCAATGCCAATGGTAACCTTTCCGGCAATGAAGACCGCACTCACTGGGCCACGATGGGTATGTATGCCAAGTTGAACTGGAACTATCAGGAGGTATATTTCCTGGAATTTAGCGGACGCTATGACGGTTCTTCCCGTTTTGCTCCGGGACATCGTTGGGGATTCTTCCCTTCTTTCTCCGCCGGTTATGATATGGCACGTACCGATTATTTCAAGGGATGGAACCTTCCGTTCTCCCAGTTGAAGCTACGTGTGTCTTATGGACGTCTGGGTAATCAGAATGGTGCCGGATTGTATGACTATCTTGGATTTATGAATCTGGTTCCTGATTCTCCCGACTCTTGGTTACTGCCGGGAGTAAGTGATACTCCGTCCAAAGGAGTACTTGCCAGAACACCTAAAATGATCAGTCCTTATATCACATGGGAGAAAGTGGATAATGCCAATCTTGGTATTGACCTGATGCTGTTCAGAAACCGACTTTCTGTAACTGCCGATATTTATCAGCGTACAACCCGCGATATGATCGGTCCGGCTGAGGCAATACCTTCTATCAGCGGTATTAATACTGAAGACCGTTCGAAAATAAATAATGCAACTTTGCGCAATCGTGGCTGGGAATTATCGGTCAACTGGCAGGATAGACTGAAATGTGGCTTTAGCTACGGTATCGGGTTCAATATTTCCGATTATAAGGCTGTAGTTACGAAATATAATAATCCCGAAGGCCTGCTTTACAATAATCATACCGGTCTGGCACGTAACAAAGGTTACTATGAGGGAATGGATATCGGCGAAATCTGGGGATTCCAGGCCGATGACCTCTTCCGAACCAACCGTGAAGTGGATGAATACCTCAAAACGGTAGACCTTAGTTTCTTTAAGCCGGGTGATAAGTGGCAACGAGGCGATGTGAAATATATAGATTCAAATCACGACGGAAAAGTCGATTCGGGCAAGGGTACACTGGCAGATCACGGTGACCTGAAAGTGATCGGTAATGCTACTCCCAAATATTCTTTTGGATTCAACCTGAATGCAGGCTATAAAGGATTTGAAGTATCTGCTCTTTTCCAAGGGGTGGCCAAACGGCAATTCCCCATCTCCGGTGCAGCTTATTTCTTTGGTGGAAATAGCTATTTCAAGGAACATCTGGACCATTTCAATGCTCAGAATCCTGAAGGATATTTACCACGTCTGACGGATGATAAACAGACTCTGGCAGCCAATACAGGCTACAATACCACCCGTTACTTGCTGAATGCAGCTTATATGCGCCTAAAGAATCTGACGGTGTCTTATTCGTTCAAGCCTCAGCTGGTGCAACATATCGGACTGAGTAATTTGAGAGTATACGTCACTTGTGATAACCTGTTTACTGTTTCTAAATTGCCGAAACAGTTTGATCCGGAAACACTGAATCAGGTGAACGGATGGGTAGGCGGCAGTAATGACACTGCCCCGGCACTTACTTCACCATTGAATGCCAATGGTAACGGACGTGTATATCCTATGAACCGGAACTTTGTATTTGGAATTGATGTCACATTTTAATTAGAGAGGAACTATTATGAAAAAGAAGATAATTATTCTAACTGCTTTTATGGGACTGATGCTGTCTGCTTGTTCCGACTTTCTGGACCGGAAACCATTGACGCAGCCAGATAACACTACCTTCCTGTCAGGACGGGAACAGGTAGAGAACTATATCAATGCTTTATACCCGGCATTGCCCGCTCCGGCACAGTATGGAATGGGTGTCAGGGGAGAAGAGGTGAACAGCGACAATATTCTGGCGGAAAAGTATGATATGCGCCTGAATGGTGAAAATAATTTGTTCAGCGGCTCGTCCGACTGGAAGAAGGGGTATGAGAACCTGCGTGATGTCAACTATTTCTTCTACTATTATTGTGTTCCTGAAATAGAGGAAACAGCCGAGATACAATCTTTGCGAGGAGAAGCTTATTTCTTACGGGCTTACTGGCACTTTTATTTGCTAACCCGCTTTGGGGATATACCTATTATGGATGATTTTTGGGATGGGAATGCCACAGTTGCCGGTTTACAAATTCCGGCTACTAAGCGTTCGGATGTGGCACGGTTCATTCTGAGCGATCTGAAGGCTGCTATAGGCGAGCTTCCCGAAACTCGGGCAAGTCTGTTTTCCCGTAGTAAATATCAAGGATTGCGTATTAACAAGGAGGCGGCTATTATTCTCGCTATGCGGGTAGCGCTTTACGAAGGTTCATGGGAAAAATATCACAAAGGAACAGAGTTCGCCAAAGAGGATAATTCCGCAGAATTTTATCAGGAAGTATTGAACTGGGGTGATCAGCAACTTTTCCCTGCCGGTCTGACCTTGAATACAAAGGATTCTGATAAGGAAGCTATCAGTGCGGAAGACGCTTTTGCACATTTGTTTAATAAGAAAGATCTCTCTGGGATTCAAGAGGCTGTTTTCTGGAAAAAGTACTCTTTGAATGATGGTATCTTCAATGCTTTGGGAGGCTTACTTTCCAGTGGTGTGGTCAATACCGACGGCCCGGCAGGATTATCAAAATCTTTGGTTGATAATTATTTGTATACCGATGGTACTTTTATTGATCCTGCTGAACTGAAATTTAAGGATTTCAATCAAATGTTTAAAGATCGGGATGCGCGGCTTCTTGCTACAGTGATGCATACAGGCTGTAAATATCGCTCGAATGCAGGAGCTACTGCTTCTAAGCCAATGAACGTCAGAGCTTATGATCCTACAGGTACTAAGGAAGAAATAAAACTGAAGAATGATGATATCGTATCTCCGAGTTTGAATGGCAACGGGAACAGTAAAAACGTTACAGGATTTCATATTCGGATGGGCATCGATACAACTTATGTAGACGGTAACAGTGAAACAGCCATTATTATGTTCCGCTATGCGGAAGGATTGCTCTGCTATGCGGAAGCAGCAGCAGAACTCAATAAATATGATGATAATGTAGCCGCAAAAACGATAAAAGCGTTGCGTGAAAGAGCAGGTGTGAAATATATTACTCCGACAACCGATCCCAATTTCCCATTTACGGGAATTAGTCCTGTTATTCAGGAGATTCGCCGTGAGCGGCGTTCGGAACTGGCTCTTCAAGGGTTCCGTCTGGATGATTTGATGCGTTGGGCAGGTGCCGGAACTCTGAAAGGAATAGATGGCCGCGGCAGAGGTGCCTATCTGGGTAAAGAGGGGATTCTGTACCGGAGTTTTTCACCCGAGGGACAAGAGTCACTAAAGCTCGTATTGAAGGATAATGAGGGTTGGATGGACCCATTGCAGCAATACTTGCCTAATGGATACCTTTTCGATCTGAAACGGGACTATTTATTGCCGATTCCACAGGATGAACTACAATTAAATCGCCAGTTACGTCAAAATCCGGGTTGGGAGAATGTAAGTGAATAAATACCTCATTTTATAAACTATACTATTATGATAAAAAGAATATTATATACATTTTTACCCGTTTGCCTGCTTGCAACAGGATTTGCAGGTTGTGATGACGATGCGGTAGAACCATTGCCGGAGACTGTACCGTTGATTATAGAAGCAAGTGGAAAAAGCTTTGTGATGGGAGAAGAACTGACTCTTACCGTCAAAGTTAATGATGAAAAGAATCCGCAATTGACGACTAATGAAGATTTTGATGTGTATCTGACCGCTAAAGACGGGGAAATGGATGTATCGAAAATCGCATTTAAAGATTTTCCTTCGATGGTTACGGTCCCCAAAGGGGTGAGTAGCTTCGATATTAAATTGCCGATTGTGGAAAGTGGTCTTGAACCGAAACAGAAATTAACTGTGAACGTGACTGCCTTCGTGCGTGGCTATGCCATGACTAATCCTACTCAAACGGTGGTGGTCTCCGACCACTATTATACAGTAGTGTCACTGAAGAACAATTCGGATAATATAATTAATGAAGGTGATGAGTTTACTATTCAGGTGCAGACTCCTGTTCCGGTGAAAGACGATATGGATATTAACATCACTATTCCTGATGATCAAAAGAGTCTCTATGAAACGTTGCCTCCTGTTACATTGACAGTAAACGCAGGTGAAACTTTGGCAGAGGCAAAAGTGAAGACGAAACATAACCTCAGTCCTACACAGCACGAAACGTTGGTACTGAATTTTACAACTATTTCTGTTATGTATCCGCTGGATAATGATAAAATGGAAATCATCATGAAAGACCTCGAAGCAGGAAAGGGTAGTAAACTTCTTGACGAACGCTGGGTATATGATCATCCGGGGATCCCGTTTGCTTCCAGTGGAAGGCAGACGGCTGTGGTTGAGCAATATGGCGATGCTGTTTTAATGAAGGAGTTGGATGCGCATCCTAATGCGGACTTGGCTGCAGCAGGCTGGAAATTCTATAATGCGTGGGAATTCCATAGTGTGGGAAATTCGGGCGACATGTGGAACAATGGCAACTCTTTTGGTAATAAAGTACCTCTGTTCCTGGCGGCACGTAATACCGTGATCGTTCAGAACCATGCTGCTTGTATAAACGAACAGTTCTCAAAGATTACGGACGACGGCTATCTGCGAATGATAGAAATGAAAGTACCGTCAAATGCTACGGCTCCTGCATCAGGGCAAAGAGATTATGGTACAGCAGCTTTCTATGGTTGTGGAACGGGTTCTCCGTGGAAGTCCAACAGTCAGTTGATATCAGAAGGTTGCAGAATGGAAATCCGTGCCCGTCTTCGTGGGCAGAAGAATGGCTTTAATATGGGTATCTGGCTGGTTTCTGATGAATCTGCCGGTCAGAAATCTTATTCGGAAATAGATATTCTTGAAAATCCTGTCGGTCCTGTAACCGGAGACAGAGCACATCAGACATTCCATACCGGTCCTACTACAACTGATAATAAAACCAAAACTGCTAATAATACAATCAATATGACTGAATGGAATATTTATTGGGTAGAGTGGCGTTCGGATACGGAAGTTGCAATAGGTATCAACGGAGAAGAAACCGTAACCTTGAAGAAGAGCGAATGTACCGAAGAGGAGTGGACCTTTACGAATGCAAAGAATGAGAAGGGACTTAAGTTCATCCTCACTATGGGTGCACCTAATAAATGGGGACTTGGCGGTGGAACAGAAACAGGCGGAGTATGGTCTCCTGATGCCGGCTGGGATTCCGGATTCGCAAGTTACAATAATTATGAGCGAGATAAGGAAAACGACGCTATCCCTCGTCTGGAGATTGATTGGGTTCGTACATACATCAATAAAGCTACGGTAGCAGATTATGAACTGGGTAAAGCTAAAAATGGTACTAAGTTCTATTAATCAATAATCCGTATTATCAATCATCCGGGGAATCCCGCAAGTATTCTCCGGATGATTTCTTTTAAATCAATGAATAAATAAAATGAAGTATACTTATATAATTCCTGTCACCGGATTGGCTGCTGCAGCTTGTAGTTGTACTTCGGTAAAAAAAGAGGCTGCACAGAAGCCACTGAACATCGTCTATATCAGATCGGAAGAGCGTCGTGTAGG
>OLER01000020.1_pt1 | contig 22025 bp, 40 predicted proteins | sample 1602761 | NCBI WGS metagenome assembly OLER01 (sample SAMN02674795, study PRJEB24791) | human gut metagenome, SKBSTL041 | isolation source: stool | host: Homo sapiens | place: USA
ATGGTTCTGGTCATTCAAGACCTCTATTTGCACCATGTAATCGCCATACCCGCTAATACTCAGTAGCTCTTGCAGGCTGTTGGACGCTTCCGCCGTTGTGTCCACAATCTCCCCCCACTGTTCTACCGCGGTCGGCACTCCTTGCTCCGCCAGTATCGCACAAGCTGCCAAGCCGTCCTGCCACACGCTCACGGTGTACACATACCCCTCTAAGTCAATCTCATAGTCGTTTCCAAAGCCAGATAGCGCCTGTGCAAAGCGCTCCCGCAGTTCATCTTCACTGATTTTTTCTGGCTCTGTATAGTTCGAGGTGTAGCCATCCTCCAGGAGCAAGTATTTACCCGCATCGTTTTCGTCTATATGTACCAGCGGCCCTGTCATGGCTTCTCCGTTTTTTCCAATTTCATATTGCACACTTGCGTTCTGATCTTCCGGCTTCATGACCACAGACAGCGTGTATTCCCCAAGCAGGTAATGCCCATTATCCCAAAATATATCACTGACAGCCTGCCCGTCCTTAACCTTTACTGTCTGCTGCTCAGAATAGCTCTCCTCGTTGCTCAGCTTCAATTCCAGTCTTGTCCCGTTCGGCAGGTTCGTGTTCACTGTGAACACCGGCAGCCCCGCATCTCCCGACACTTCGATTTCCATTTCTGTCTCGTACCGTTTCAAGGAATAATATGTGATCTCCACCACATCGGTTCCCTCGTGCCGGTCTCCTTTGCGGAACAGGTTTTCACCGTTCACAGTTATCTTTGTGATTTTTCCCGCATCATCAGCAGAACTTGTTTCCTTTATGTTCTCCTGAATATTGGTAAATCCGGCTGCGGACAGAGCTTCTATGGCCTCTCCCGCCGTTTGCATCTGCCACCCATCACTTCCAAACGGAAGGTCAGCTGGATTTTCATATTTTGCTCCGCACCCAGACATAAGCAAAAGGAGCGTTCCCATAAATAGTAGAAGTACCATTCCTCTTTTTGTTTTCACTGCGTCGCAACCCCCTTTGTATAAAATAAAAAGTGCGGCTACCGAAGCAGCCGCACAAAAACACAAACTCCGATAGTCGCCAAACCAATCTGCGCAAACGGGTTTCCCCATACGAACAGAAACGGAATTTGCATTTTATCAAATTCACTCTGTTCGCATAGGCGAATACCCAAAAGGGTATAGTAACCCCTTTGGATTTTGTTTGCGCAATTATTCAGATTGGTTTGGCCTCTGTATTATATCGCATATTGTCGCAAAATAAAAGTGCTTTTCAAAATAATTCCTTATTCATTTCCCTCTTGTGCTATCCATCGCATAGCTCATGGGGGATTTTTTATGTCTTGCTCGCTCATCCGCTCCCGTTTGTCGCATTTTTGACCCTCTAACTATTTCCCGGCCCGGCCCCAGGGAAGCGATTTTTTGACCCCTTACCTAAAAAAATTTTGCGCTTCCGAACCCGCAAGGCTTGGCCTGCGGCCCAGCAGTACCTTTCGCGGGCGCGGGCGTTCCGATTTCGCGCGGGCGGGTGAGGGCGCGGGCGCGTTTGGTGTGATCTTCGGCCTGGCCGCTGGCGTTGGTGCTGGCCTTGGCCGCCTGTTCTGCTCCCGCTGGTGGTGGGTTGCCCCTGCCTGGTGCGGTGGCTGCTGTCCGGTCTCCCGGCTGGCGGCTCCTGGTTGCTGCTCCTGCTGCCCCCCTCTGCCTGCTGGCGGCTTGCGCTGCCCTGGGCCTGCATGAGTGCGCCCCACCGCCCGCGCCCGCATAGGCCGCAGCCACCACGGCGGCGACCTGCCGCCCACGGTTCCGGCTCACACCATGCCACCCCGGCCCGATCTGCCGCCGCCGTCTCCCGCTGATCTGCCGCCCGTTCTGCCCCGGTTCCTGCCCGCCGCCGTTCTGCCGCCGTTCTGCCGCCGATCATGCCCAGCCGCCCGGCGGAGGGTTTTATGCGCCCGGTCTGGTATCTTGATAGCCTGGATATATACGCCCCCTATAATCCCCCAATCACAGCATTTTCCACAAAAAATCACCCCGGAAATTTGTGCAAAAAAACTTCCCCAGTCCCCCCTAAAGGGGGACGGGGGAACGGTTTTGACCCTATTGACGGCCCGGAAAAATGCCGCTATCATCCGAGGCAAGCGGAGGCCACACGGCCCGCCGCCCAGCGAACCGCCCAGGGCCACCACGGCCCAGGCGACCAGAAAGGGGAGGTGAACATGACCACGCCAACAGCAAGCGAATTGCTTGTACAGCAGGCACGGGAGGCCGAACGGCTCCGGCTCTTGCTACTCGCCAGCGAGTGCAAAGACCTTGACGAGTTCCGCCAGCGGCTCCGCGATCTGCTGAACAAGTAAAGCGCCGGGCCACCCCACCAAGGCACGGCCCGACGCTCTCAACCACGGCACGGGCTGCGAGTTCGCCGCCGCCCTGCCGCTTGTATTCTACCACCGCCGCCGGGGAAAATCAACGCCCCGGCGGGGCGGTTCAAAAAAAATTTCCCCCGTAGGGGGAACCCCCAGTCCCCGAAAAAAATTGCAAAAAAGTGCTTGACAAAACGACACGCAACAGTGTATGCTGAAAGCACAGAACGACACGCAACAGTGAACAGGCCAACGAGCCGGAAAGGAAAAACACCATGACAAACAACGAGATCATCTTTGAGACCGTCCGCGCCAACTTTACCCCCGCCCAGCTTGCCGAGCTGGTCGCCGCCACCTACACCGCCGAGCAGATCGCCGCCCGCCGGGCGGGCGTGAAGATCACCGTTGCCGAGGGCAGCGACGAGACCCCCGACGCCGTGTTTCATGCCATGCTGGCCGCTGACACTTTCCACACTTTCGCGGAGTGGAAGCGCATGGGGTACAGCGTGAAAAAGGGCCAGCACGCCGCCCTGGTGTGCAACCTCTGGAAGTACACCGACAAGCCCGGCAAGGCCGTCAAGGAAGCCGCCGCCGCTGCCGGGCAGGACGCCCCCGAGACCGACCCCCATTTCTACATGGCAAAGTCCCACCTGTTCAACGCCTTGCAGGTTGAAAAATCCAAGCGCTGACCCAGCCGCCGGACACCTTAGCGGGCCGCACCGGACAAAGCGACCCGACCCCAGCCCGACACCGGGCCACACAAGAAAAAACAGATGATCTGGAGGTTATCAGCATGAAAAAGTACATGGGCAACTACACCAACGAGGCCGCAAAGGCTCTGAAAGGCTCCGAGCGCATTATCTGCCGCGTGACCGACGACGGCGCGATCTATGTTACCAACGGCTTTATCGCCTATAAGATGAACCCCCCGGAGTATGCCGCCATCGTCCAGCCCGTGACCTGCTGCGAGGCCGGTAACTACACCATGCAGAACGGCGAAAAGGCCGCGGATAACGGCTTTGATCTGGTCAAGCTGTTTAACGAGACCGTGGAGCAGACCGCCAACGCCCCCGCCCTGGAGCGCTGCCCCCTGACCCTCCAGGCAGGCAAGGCCCCTGCCGCCAGCTACTACAACCCCGCCGCCGGTGTGGCGTCGTTCTACAACGCAAAATTTATTGCGGCGCTCACCCCCTCCGCAACGCTCCGGGCCACCGGCGCGATCTCCGCCGCCGTTGCCTATGTGGGCGGCGAACCCCTGGCCCTGGTTCTGCCGATCAAACCCGAACCCAAGGCCGCCCGGGCCGTCAAGGCATACTTTGCCGAGTGTGACAACGGCGCCACCGCCGAGGCCGACAAACTCCGCGCCGAGCTGGCCCAGGCACAAGACGAGCTTTCCGCTGTGCGCGGCGATCTTTACCGGGCCACTAACAAAATCGCCGAGCTGGAAGCCCAGCAGGCCGCGCCCGCCGCCGAGCAGCCCGAACCCAAAACCGCCGCCGAACTGATTGCCGCCCGCTTTGCCGATCTGGCAGGCGTCACCGCCACCATCAAGGGCGCACAGACCGCCGCGCCGGTGGTGTGGCTGGCCGGAGACACCGAGCGCCACGCCGACGCGATCAAGGCCGCCGGGGCCAAGTGGAGCAGCAAAAAATCCGCCTATTATGTCCGCGTCGCCTGACACGGACCCCGGACACCTTAGCGGGCCGCACCGGACAAAGCGACCCGGCCCCAGGCCACAAGGCCAAACCACAAACCCCAAAAAGGAGCTGATACCATGCGCAAAGAGCCGTTCCCCATCAAAAATATTCTGGATAGTCTGCGCGAGGATGTCCAGAACGGCACGATCACCCTTTCCCAAGCCGCCGAGGAGCTTCACCGTGCCGGATGGTCAAACTACATCGACGAGGACACCGCCCGGCGGCTTCTCAAACTGTAAGCCCGCAAGGCCGACGCAAACGCGCCGCCGGTGCAAGCCCGGCCCCGCTCCCACCAGGGCGAGGGCGCTCATGGGCCAAAACCCAAATCCAAAACAGGGAGGTTTCTACCATGGCGCAACCCAAAATCTATGCCGCAGTCCTGAACCACTTCGGCAGCCTGTCCGACCTTGCCGCCACGCTGGGGGCAACGGTTGTTGACGAGACCCTTTGCTTCTCCGGCCTGACGGGTCAGGCGGTTTCCGATCTCATGGAGCAGCACGGGCTTGATTACAACTATTCCGGCACCCCGGAGGCGGCCAAGGAAGCCGACCAATAACCCCACCACCCAAAACCAAGGAGGAAAAGCCATGTACGAACAGCAAAGCCTATTGACCGCCGATCTGGACGAGATCATTGACGCCACCGGCCACAACGACGCACAGCCCCAGGAGCAAGCCCAGAAAGCCCCCGCCGTCAAATATTACCCCATCGACGAGGAGACGGCCCGCCGGGCGCACGAGATGATGTCCATGCGAGACTACCCCGCAGGCCGCGCCACAAACGAATACCGGGCCAGCGTGGACAAAGCCGCCGCCCTGGTTGAGCGCTGCAAGGCCGCCACAAGTCCCTATTACCACGGCAAGCTGGACGCCCTACTTGACCGCTACGCCCGCCGCCTCGCCCAGTGGACGAACGACTACAACCGCAACGGCGCAAGCTGTCCCAGTATCCTTGTTTCCGGCGGCTCTAACTTCCCGGTGAAGAAAAAGCAGCGCCAGAACGCCCGCGAGGACAGCTTGTGGCAGGAATACAAAGAGATCGAGGCCATCTTGCACAAAATCAAAACCGTCGGCTCCGGCCCCGTCGATCTGGCCGACCCTCACGCCCGTGAAATGCTCACCGATCAGCTCCAGCAGTTACAAAACAGGTTGGACACCGGCAAGGCCATGAACGCCTACTACCGCAAGCACAAGACCTTGAAGGGCTTCCCTGGCATGAGCGATGAAACCGCCGCCCAAAATGACGCCGCCATCCAAAGCGCCTATTCCTGGGCGCAAAAGCCCATGCCTGACTATGAGCTTTCCAGCCTGCGGGGCAAGATCAAGCGGGTGGAAACCCGCCTTGCCGAGCTGGACAGCCGAGCCGCCCGACAGACACAGCCCGCCGAAAACACCAAATTTGACGGCGGCGAGATCGTCCGCAACCTGGAGGCCGACCGGCTCCAAATCCTCTTTGACGAAAAGCCCGACGAGGAGACCCGCGCCGCACTCAAATCCAACGGCTTCCGCTGGTCTCCCCGATACAGCGCATGGCAGCGGCAGTTGACACCCAACGCAGAGCAGGCCGCCCGCCGCGCCCTTGGCCTTGATTGACAACCATTTTCGTGACCCCGCGAAAATGATACCCGGACACCTTGGAGCCGCCGCACCGGCACAAAGCGACGGCACCCCATACAAAACCCGCCGCCCAGGGTAAAGGGCAGAAAGTGATCTCACATGGAATATAAACGCACGATCAATGAGCCGGACGGCTTGCACATCATCATCTACCAGGACAACGGCTGGCAGCAGCATATCAAAGCCTATGTCGATAGCAGCCGCGACGAATGGCTGGAACCCGACCACCAGTAACGCCACAGGCCAGAAATAAGCAGCAGAAAGGAGATTGCCCCATGTCAATTCTGTATGAAAAGTTCAAAAAATACCAAGTTCCCGCATCCTCTGTTGAGGACTTCCGCCGCCGCTACACAAAGCCCGACCGTTTTACACAGCGCGGCCCGGAATACCAGGCCGCCGTCCTCCAGGCTGCCCGCGACGATCTTGCACAGTTCGGCTATACCATCATCAGCCGCCACGACAGCGTGACCGGTGAAGTCGTGGCCTACTACGAGCCAAACGAACAGGAGGTATCCCAATGATCGACCACAAGAACCACTATGCCCGCTACTGTGAACTCATGGCTCTGGCCGCCAGCTCCGCCCCCGCTCGCCAGCGGGACGGCGGATACATGGCCGCCGTCTATATCCTTTCCGCCGACAAAACGCTGTGTGACATCGCCCGGCGCAAAATTTGCCCCGACGGTATCAGTTTCCCCGGTATTTTGTCCGTCGCCCGCCGGGCGGAACTGTCTGACAGTCAATTTACAGCCATCCGCTCCGCTCACAATCTATTCAATGGTGGCTCCAGTTCCTCTGTTACCCCCTATGATCTTGCCCTCTGCGATTATCTGACTTTGGACATCATCACGCAGGCCATGTATATCTGGAAGTGCGGCTGCACCGTTTCCGCCGGTCAAGATGGCAGCATACAGCTTGACCGCACCGGCGAGTGCCAGCGCCGCGGGATTGAACAGGCCCTTTCCCAGCATTTATCTGAATTTGAATAGACCTATACACTGTTTCGTGTTATAATACGACAAGTTCAATTCACTTCATCGGGAGGTTTTTATATGACCAACAAGGAATACATCGCCCAACGCGTCAACAAGAATTGCACCCGTGCCTCGTGCCTCCTCTGTGCCGAGGCCGATAAATACCCCAGCTATAACGATTGCCCATATCTCCCCCTTAAAGAAATCGCTTGCAACAGGCCCTTAACCGCCGCAGATGTCCCCGATGATCTTGCAACCGACTGATAGTGAACGGAGGCACCCCATGGACAACACACAGCAGATTTTCCCGGCGTTCCGCCTGGTGGCTCAGTTTGCCGACGGCCAGCGCCTCACCTTTGACGGCCTGACCGAGCAGCAGGCACAGCAAAGCATGGAGGCCGCCCAGGCCCAGCATGGAGATATTACCTGGTTCGACGGCGTAACCGACCGGCACTACGAAAACGGGCGCTATTACAAACTCACCCCGCAGCCCCCGGAGATCACCATGATCGACCTGACGGGCTATAACGAACCCCAGGAGGAGGAATGACCTATGCCAGTTCCAGAATACAGGCGGCGCGGCAACGACCGTTATAACGCCAAGTGCGACTATATCAGCGTCCGCCCGATCAAGTCCATTGGTGCGGCCATCCGTGCCGCTGCCAAGGCCGCCGATCAGAGCGTCCAGGGCTATGTGATACAGGCTTGTATTGAGCGTATGAAGCGGGAGGGCCAGCCCCTCGAACTCAATACGCCCGACGAACCCCCGGAACCCTGACGCCGTTATCAGAACGGGAAAAAGCGTTATCAAAACCTCAAAAAGTGAAACAAAACCCCGGCAGACCGTAACAAAACGGCCCGCCGGGGTTCTTTCATCTTTTCCCGCTCCTGTACAGGTATCTATACCGGCTCCGCAGCGCCCGTATCCGCCGCCGCCGAGCTAAGTATCTACCCACGCTTCCGGTTATCGTTCTCACAAAACCCATTTCAAATTTTCTCCTCCCACTCTTTGCTGAACCGCAGTTGTTTGCGTGGTTCATAAACGGTCAGTGCCCCCAGGTGGATTGTGTGAATGCTCCATCCTCTGCAAAATATCTCCTCTGCGCAGTCCACCTTCTTGTTCAACTCCCTTGCAGCATCATAAATGCCGCTATCCAAAATAATCCCAGCTCCGCCCCCGTACATAAAAAAGCGATTGATTTTTACATCATTCGGCATCTGCTCAATAGTCCGTTTCATGTATTCCAGCAACAACAAGGTCGCTTTCTTGCTCATTGGCATTTCACCCACCTGCTTTCATATTCGCAAATTGTTTTTCCACAGCCTTTCCCCGCTTTGTGGAAACTTGAACACGCCGCGCATATAGTCGGTTCAGAAAACTTCCTTTAGGGCTGGTTTCCGGCGGCTCGCCCCTGCAAAAATCCGTCCCAGTGGGCGGCAGACACAGCCCCAAAACCATCCCGCTCCCCGCACAAAATTTTTCGGCGCTTATTATGTACGCGCGCGCGCGGCGCGGGCGGCCAGCTCCGCAGCCTCCGGCAGTTCCTCCAGGGCCTCGCCAAAACGCTCCATAGCCCGCTCGTGCCAGTTTCTCACGGTGCTGTCTGGCGCGTTCATCCTGACGCCCGTTTTTGCCCAACTGTAACCACGCACATAGCGCATCAAGATCACCTGCTTGTACCTACCGTTTACGGCGTCCAGGCAGCCCCGGATGGCCGCTGCGTCCGCGCTCAAAACCATTTCGTTCGCCTTGATCTCTGCCAGCCGGTCGCCCACACCGCTTTCCAGCGCCCGCAGGCCCGCTTCTTCCGTCGGTTTCCCCGGCGACGAGCTGTGCGGCGTCCCGTCATACGCCAGCCCACGCAGCCCATAGTAATTGCCCTCCAGCTCCTCCCGCTCCTGCTGTAACAAGCGCAGCATACCCGGAATGGCCTTGTAATACTGGGCTATGTGTTTCACGCTCTCAAACTGCATCGTCGCCTCCCGTTCCCGGCTTTCTGTTCGCCGTCTCCCTCTAACACCCTCAGTCCAGCGTTCTGCTGAAAATCGGCTCGTCAGCCTTGCTTTCGTCCACTTCCACCGGCTCACCGAGAATTTCCGTCAGCCGTCTTGCCAGCATGGCGTACCCGAAGTAGTCCCCGCCCTTTGCCCACTCTCCAAACTCCCGGAACACAGCTTCCGTGGCTTTGATCGTCTCCTCCAGGCGCTCCCGGCCAAAGCCCAGCGCCTTGTGTGTGCCCAGTGCGTAGCACTTGACCACGATCTCCGCCGCTTCCCGCTGTTCTCCCAGCATGGCCCAGTCTCTTGCTTTTTTGGGCGGCTTCGTGATTGGCAGCACAAAGTTCCCGTCGTACAAGCCTGCCAGCGTCTCGTTGAGCAGTTTCTTTGCCCGCTCCATACCCACGGCCCTCTGGTTGATTGCAAAGCGCTCCAGCTCCCCATTGGCCGCGTCCGTCACTCTCTGCAAGCGGCCCTCTCCAATGCCGTACCGGTCATTCAGCGCCACCATGAAGCACAAACAGATCACATGGCCTGCCGCCTCCCGGTTTTCCTGTACCCGCTCGCTTTCCGGCTTCTTGGTGCGTAGATACCGCGCCTGGGCCTGCCGGGCCACATTCCCGGCGAAAACAGGTGGCTTTCTTTTATGCTTCCCCATGGTTTTCCTCCATTTCCACAATGTTTTCACATCTCCGCCCGCAAATGGGGCAGAACTGCACACAAAGCACATTCAGCCCGCCACCCGCAGTCGTGCTGTCCATGCACAGGCGCGGCCTGCCGTTTTCGTCCCACTCAATCCAAAAGGTCATCCCGTCCACGGTCTCCAGCTTTTGGTGCCGCTGGCACAGCCCGCACACGGGTTTCTGCTTCTCGTCCATCGCTACTTTGCCCCCTTTGTCAGTTCTGTCCAGCGGTCAATTTCCTCTTTGCTGTCCGCTGTTATGATCTCCGTGAATTTCCATCCAGCCGGGCGGGCCACCTGTTCCAGGAATACCCGCCGCCGTAGGGCATAATCCCGCTGCATCCGCCGGACAAACTTGCTCTTGATCTCCACGATCTCCACGGTTCCGTCTGCATAAACCAACCGGAAGTCTGCAGTATACCGAACCGGGCGCAGCTTCAAAGCCCCGTATTGTCCCGCCGGGAACAGGGGAAAGCATGGGTGGGCCTCCCACTCCACGATCTCACCCCGCGCCACCTTTGGGGCCACGGTGCCGATGTAATATTCATACTCGCCCAGGCTGTCAAACTCTTTGCCGGTGATCTTCGCGGCCCGTGCCGCCTCCGCCAGCGGGTCGCTCCGCTTTTTTCTTTCCTTGGCGAGCTGCGCTTCCGCCTGCGCACGGTAGCGCGGCGGCAGGTCGGACAGCTCCAGACGGAACGCCATCACAAAATGCCCTCCCGCCGTTTTTCTTCCTGTGTCGCCTGCATATCGGCGTGGTGCAGGGCCAGCACAAGGGCGCATTTGTCCTGTGCTTCGTTCAGCGCCCGGCTCCCGCCCCGGAAAGCATCGTCATAAGCCCCCATGTGCCAGCGGATAGCAAGGGCCTCCTCGTCAGTCAAGTCCATGAACTTCATCACCAGATACACAGACTTTTCCCCATGCCCCATCGGCAGCTGGTCTTTCACGCTGTACTTTCCGTCCCGCTCCCTGCGGTAATAGCCGGTTTTGCAGACATCATGCAGCAGCGCCACGACGGCGACACTCTCCCCGCCGTACTCCCGGATGGTAGACTGTCCGAGCAGGGCATAATATACATTCAGGCTGTGTTCCACCAGCCCGCCGGGATATGCCCCGTGAAAGCGTGTGCTGGCCGGTGCCTCGAAAAAGTCCGTGGTTCCAAGCCAGGCCAGCAGGTCTGCCGCCCCTGGCCTCGTCACCTGGGATATGAAAATTTCCTTGAACCGTTCCTTGTTTGTCATGCAGGTCTCCTCCTCGTCTGTTTGATATTCCCACGCCCATGCCAGCATTCGGCACGGCGCAAGATCACGATTGTGTGGCGCATACCCCCGTCGCTCACTTTGGTTTCCACCCGGTTCAGGGTGTACCCCGGATACTTCTTCTCCCAAAATTCCGTGTCGTCTATGTACAGGGTGCTGGCCTCGTCCAGCTTTCGACGGCTCCACTTGCTGTCATTGGGCGGAGGTGTCTTTGGTTTCTCCAGGCCCCGGCTCTGTCTCCAGCTCCGGGCGCACCGCTTGTTCTTGCTGATGTATCGCACAAGACTTTCCACGCTGCCATGGTCAACATCCAGGTATTCCCCGCGCGTCAAGCCTATTCTTTTCCCGTTTACGCTCCACAGTTCTTCCAGCACATCCCTGGTCAAGCCCTCCGTGTGCTGGATGATCGCGTGGTGATGATGGCGGCCACAAACTTTCCCGTCCTCCGTGATCGTGGTGTACTCCGTCGCCGCCACCCACTTGGGGCGCTGCACCCCGTTCCTGTCACACCACCGGTAAAGCCGCTTGATGTAGTTCGTAAAATCCAGGTCGGCCCTGTGTGTGTCCCCCGGCTCCGGCAGATGATCGTCGTCGTATGTCCCAGTCCAGGAGAAATCCCCTTTTCCGAAGTTGGTGTTGACGAGCTGCACATGGTAGCGCTTGGCCCGGTTGTCGTTGTAGGTCTGCTGTGCCAGAGAGGATGCTTCTTTTTTCTTTGCCCGGCGTGACGCCTTATGCTTCTTGGCTGAGACAGGGTATAGATCGACCTCCATGTATGGGGCTGTGTCGTAGTCCTTGCCGCAGATATGCTTTTGTTCTCGGTAATACAGGCCCACAACCTCACCCCTCCCCATAGCACCCGCTCCGTCTGCGTCAAGGCCGGGTCGTATTTCCTGCCGGAAATCTCCACCCTTTCCCTTGACCCAGCCTGCGCTTGGTGCTGATTGCTGATTACCGGAAGCAAGGGCGGGCCTTGCTTCCGCTCAACAACATTCTCTTTCCTGTCCGGCCAACCTTTTGGCCTGTCCCTCCTGGGCTTCCACCTCTCCCGGTGGCCTGTCCCTTAACTTAACGCTGATATACCAGCCCATTGTCGGCCCTCGCCGACTTTATTTTTTTGCCCGCCGTCAGGCAGGCACAGGAGTTTTCTCAACCGGCAAGGCCGCGCCGATCACCGGCGCGACCGCTGCCGCTCGCTAAATTGTCTCCTCCGCTCCACGCCCAGCAGCTTCTAACTTCTCACCCGCATTATGCAAGCTCTGCCAAACGCGCCCGCGCCCACTCCACCAGCCCGCGTTCCTCTGTGTAGCCATCGCAAACATGGTCTACAAGGCCGCACGCCTTTTCTGCAAAAAACGCTTTCCCCATGCGGCACCCTCCGTAGTCCGTTACAAACCCCGGCTTCGTGGAACGGTCAAGATTTACGCAAGTGGAACAGTCCCCGATCTGCTCCTCGTGCAACTTGATCGCCGCCCGGCACATTTCCGCTTCTTCCTCCGGCGTAGGAAAAAACGATTTCCGAAAACTGTACATCACATTCGGTTCTCCTTCTCCATCGTTTCTGACAGGTCTTTCCAAAGCCACATGGTCAGAAGATACCACGCCGGATCATCACCTGTTACAATGCTCGCAACCCTGGCCGCCATCATCATCACCATAATCGCAGCCACTTTCCCAAGAAGCCCCTTCACTCGTTCATCTCCTTATCAGAATGAAGCTCGTTGCCTCGCTCACTCCGTCTCCTCCTTTTTCCCACGGCTGCAAAAATCGTCCTGGTTCGTATAGGTTCTGGTGTTTTTGCAGTACACCATTCCCGGAAAGTTCGCAGATTTTCCGCCCTGCTCGCATTCCCGGCACCTGACTGCCTCCACCACATCGGCGGCTGGTATGCTATCCAAGTTCACATCCTCCGTACAATAGCCACAGAACTCTCCATCGGAGATCAACTGGGCATCTTCAAGCATTTTTTCGACGGCATCCTGCTCGATGTACCTTTTCACCGCACACCGCCCCTCTTTTCCGCCCGGCTGCAAAAGTCATCCGGCCTCACGATCCCCCAATAGCCCTTTCTGCACTCTCCGTAGCAGCCCGTGATTTCCAGGTTGCGGCAATCCTTGCACCGCACCAGTTCCAGCGCCTCCGCGTCCGGCTTCACCGCCGCCCGCTTCGTCTTTCGCTCCTTGGGCCACACCCGCCAGCGGGATGGGTTATCTTTTCTCCGGCTCATTTTCTCCCTCCGTCTGGTGCGCTTTCCAGTTTTCAAGATACCTGTTCAGGTCTCCTTTGAACCCCGTGCAGAGGTAGACGCTGTGAACCTGTTCGCCTTTGCTTTTGCACTCCCAGCAGTTCAACCCATTGTTGCATGGCTCCGTACAAAACTGGCACATACAGTTGGCGTTATTGAATGGACACAGCTCGTTTCCTGCCATCTCCCGGCCTCCTTGTCTACTCTGCATGGCTGAACCGTCCCAAAATCCAGCCCCATTGTTTTTCCGTTAGCTCTGATGTTTCATCCGCAATCACGATTTCCCGCCCGCAGGCAGGGCAGAAGCGCCACCCGTTTTCCTCCGGGCCGTCCGCCTCAAAGTTCTCTATGTATCCGCACTTCCCGCACACCCAGGCGTCATGCTCCTGGTCTGCGCAGGTGTAGACTGTTTTCTCATTCATTTCTGCTCCTCGCTTTCCTCCGGCTTTCCATGCTGGCACTCCTCGCACTCCAATTCCTCGTTTGGGTTGTCACAGGGCCGCTCCTCATATTCCGGACAGTTACACCGGTATCTCATATCTGTTTCCCCTTTCTTTCTCCCGGCATCAGAGCGTCCGTATGCAGGGAGATCATTTTTTCTCTGGTCAGCTTGTCCACGACCATCCCGATTTCTCGGTATCCGCACATGGAAGCCAGCCGTTCCAGGTTCTTTGCCGTCTGCGCCGTTACCAGAATAGAGATACGGCGCATATTCTTTTTACTCATGCCACAACCGCCTCCCGTCACACGCTCACATACCGGTTCCGGCAGTTCACATTGTTGCAGAACCGTTCCCGTCCGATCTCCCGCAGCGGCTGGCCGCAGTATTGACAAAAGCCTCCGTCCTGACGGGGCGGCTGATCGTCCGCGTGTGTGCCTCCATATCTCATGCGGTTCACCAGGCACACCATTGACCCCGGCTGTGCCGCAGCTATGCAGTGTTCCTTTGCTTTGCAGTAATAGCACTCCATCAAATCACCCCCATCTCCTCAAAACATCCGCAGTTGCAACGGCTCGTCCAGCATCCTCCAGAAAAACCGTTTGTCCGCACGAATAAATCCCTCATCCTCCAGTTGAAATCTCCGGTCATAATCATGTACTGTCCTCCCGTCCGGTTTGAAGCTTACCGGACTGTCATTGTCCCATTTCAGCAGCAGTGTCCACAGCTCAGGATAGTCTCTCCGCAGTTGCCGGAGCTGGTCAACGCCTTGGTTGTGGCAAAACCAACATCCCCCCTCGTTGCTGTTTCATAGGTTGGGGACAGTAGACCATGCTTTTTACACCACTCTCTGCAATATGCTTCATCCCAACCCAGTTCAACAAGCGGCAACCTATAACCCGGTCTATCTATGTACCGGGCGATGCGCTCCGGCTCGTCTGCTGCGATGCCCAAATACTGTACACAGGTATCTCCATTCAGCCCCATTTGCGAGATCGCATTTAATTTCAGTTTGGTGCACCAATTCCCGCGTTGCATTGGAAAGCCTTTTATCGTCCCCACAAATTTTCCAGCCGTCATTTCCCGATAGAAGCATTCCTCAAAGCTGACCCGCTCCCCTCTAATGCTCTCAGCATATTTGGTTGTAAAATGCTCCACAATCAACCCGAAATCTCTCTTTATAATTGCATCTGCCTCGGCCTTGAATTCCACCATGCGCGGATGCTCCGCTGGTATCGTTGGTGTCGCCCATAGATCAGCAGTCACGATACGATCAATCTGCCATCCCAATTCTCTGCACGCCCCAATACACGCACCGCTATCTTTTCCGTAACTGTATGAAATCACATACTCCAAATTCATGCCGTCACAGCCTTTTCCAGCTCCTCCATGGTCGTGATCGTCCGGCTGCACCACTCCGGCAGGTTCGCCCGTACAAGGGCCGTTGCCATGGGAGGGCATACCGCGTTCCCGCACCGGGCCACCTGCTTTGTTTTCCCGTACTCGTTGCCCAGGTAATCCCGGTCGATGATGTAATCCGGTGGAAAACCCATGGCGTTATAGAGTTCCCGCGGCGTCAGCATCCGCAGAAGGATGTCCGCGATAAAGTAAAGCCCTCCGCCGATCTCCAGCAGCAGGATTTCATCGTCTGCCATCTCATACCCACAATGGCGGTTGAGCAGGTCGCGGACTTCCGGCCAGTGCATCAGGTCTTGGCTTCCCGCCTCCATCAGCTCTGCCCGGCAGTCTGCAAATTCCCCGGCAGATGCCGTGATCGTTCGCAGTGGCCGATCTGCGTCCTGCCCAATGTCCCGCCCTTTGAACTCAACAATATGGGCCGCCGCTACCGCATTGTGGTCAACCGCCGTCACTGTCGGCAGCGGCTCTTGCGCTTCCGCCCCTATCACGCCTCCGTAATACTTGCAGATGTGGGCGCAGACTATCGCCTCCCGGTCGTGGCTCGTTACCGTGTGCATTGGTTTTCTCACATCAATCGGCTGCCCATTCCCAAAATATTCCACAAGCTGCGCCGTGGTCAGCCCGTACCGGTTGGAGGCGTCCACCGTCGGCAGCGGCATCCTCAGCCCGTTTGCACGAACATTTTCCGTCTGCTCTGTGTGGTACTGAATAATGTTCGCCGCCACAACACACGCCTCTTGTTTTGTTACCCCAGTGGGTGCAGGGTCTCTGGCATCTCTGACGCGATCTCCGCCGCCGGTCTGCCCTATGCTCATGATATTCGCTGCCGTTCCACTTTCGTGGTTGCACTCCACGATGAATGGGTGACCGCTTCGGATGGTAAACTTGTCCACGCCCCGGATAACCCGCCGCATGGTGTTATCCGCCAGTGGCCGGACGGCGTTCACACCATATTTTTCTTTCAGTTCCCGCTTACTGGCAAATACAGAGTAGCAAGGTACGCTCCAGTCGATGATCTCCGCGGCACTTTTCCATGGCAGTAGTCGCCCATCTCGTACCTCCTCGCTGTCTCTCGGCCCATGCGTCCGTTCCGGCCACACGATAGGCCGCCCGTCGCAGCGAGCAACCAGCACAAATCGTTTTCTTGTGGTCGGCGCCCCCTGGTCTGCCGCAACGATCTCCCGGTGTTCAACCTGATACCCCAGCTCCAGAAGCTGCCGCTTCCATTTTTGAAAGGTCTGTCCGGCTTTTTTCTTCACCGGTTTTCCTTTTCGTACAGGCCCCCAGGTGACGAACTCCTCCACATTTTCCAGGATAATCACCCGCGGGCGGACAGTCCCGGCCCACCGCAGCACAATCCACGCAAGGCCCCGGATATTCCGGTCTACCAGCGCCGCGCCTTTTGCTTTGGAGAAGTGCTTACAGTCCGGCGAGAACCACGCAAGCCCCACCGGACGGCCCCGGCAAACCTCTCGCGGGTCTACATCCCACACGCTCGCTTGCAGGTGTTCCGTGTATGGGTGGTTTGTCCGGTGCATTAGGATTGCATCAGGGTCATGGTTGATCGCTATGGCGACAGGTCGCCCCGTCGCCAGTTCCATTCCCGTTGATGCACCGCCGCCCCCGGCGAAGTTATCCACTATGATCTCGTCAAGAAAATTGAGCTGGCTCCCGCCCCTCTTTTTCTCAAAATTCTTCATGGCTTATCTCCATTCGATAGCCTGCCCACACTGCCCGCAGAAGTTCTGCTCATTCCCGTCCTCATTGTGCAGGTATTCGCCGCTCCCGCAGCGGGGGCAGGCCATGATATTTTTATCGCCGTCAGGATAGGGGCGCAGCGGCACCAGTTTCCCCAGCGCATCCCGCCCCATCCGGCAAGCCTCATTTACAGCCTCCATGCCGTCGTAGTTCTCCCGATGTTCCGGGTCGAGAATTTCCCGTGCTCTTTCAACATTCATGCTTCATTTTCCCCTCTCTGATTAGCTCCACTTTCGCCTTGGTCAGCAGCCATGAATGGATGCACCGCTCGCAGATTTCCGTAGTCGCATATACCCTGCGGCACTTGTCCACATCATCGTAACGGCAAAGTCCATCTGCCTGCATAATTTTCGCGGCAATCTTTACTGCCCGAGCTTCCACGGTTTCAGTTTTCATTTTCCGGTGCATCCTCCATCCCGATCTGCTCCGCGTCCGGCTCCTCGGTCTCCTGGGCCGCAAACTCGCCCCGCGCCCGCTCGCGGTAAAACTGCTCGGTGCATAGCGCCTGAAACTCCGACAGGTCTGCCAGATACTTTTCGGTCACAATCCGCACCGGCATGATCGCCGCCAGCACCTCGAACCCGTCATGCACCACCAAATACCGCTGGCCGCTCTCCATTTTTCTGACCGTGTACCTGATGTAGTCGCTTTCCTTGATCTGCTCCGCCAGGGGAGAGAGCATCGCCTCGCGGTAAAAAATCAGCTCACCATCATCCATGCTCCGGCGGCAATCGCACCAAAGCCCATCCGGCGCTGCCATCACTTTCAGTTTTTCGGTGTCCTGCTCGCCGTCCGCATAGTCAGAAAGGTTCATCCCAAAGATGCTTTTAACTGTGCCCTCCCAGCGCTCGTCAAAATGAACTTTCTCCCATGCCTTTTCCGGCATATCCAGAACCGTGCGCACCTGTTCTTCTCCCACCATGTCCGGCAGCTCGGTTGCTCGGAAGATTGCCGATCTGGTTCCCAGCCAAATCCCGCTATCTTCCACATGGGCGACCATGCAATATCCGCCGCCCTTGACCAGCTTCACATACTTTGACAGCTTCATGTCTGCCCCTCCTTATCCAAACAGGTACAGAATACAGAGTTTCAGCAGTGCAGGCCCGGCCAGAATAAGGGCTGCGGCCCAAGTTACCGTCACCGCTAAGAACAACGCAGCAGACAAGATTTCAAAAAACTTTTTCATGCTTGCCCCTTTCTCACTCCAACAGTCACATACGCGTTACCTTTGCTGTTCAGCTCCATGTCCACCGGAGCCTTGCAATTCAGGCAGGTGTGGGTGATGGTCTGTGCCGTGACATTGGTTTTGTATCGGAAGCTCTTTCCGCATTTGCAGTGCATGAACAGCGGGCGCAAATTTTCCAGCGGGGTTTCATGCCCACAGGAACACTTAAATCCGTAGGTCTCCCGCTTTGCGCAGAACGCTTTGACCGCTCCGCACTCCTCGCACTCGATCAGCAAGAACCCCTTATACGGCCCCTGTCCATCGTCCGCCGCCGGTGTAGCCCAGCTATCACGGCTCCCAAACATCCGCTCGACCCGGCTCATTCTCTGGCCCGGCATTTCCTGCGGCTGTCTGCTCTCGGTCATGCCCGCCCGCTCTCCGGTGCTTCCGTATCCGCCCCGGTTTTCGTTTCCCAGGCTCTCCACCTGCACAAACTCAACAGGCGGCGCTTTCTCCACAAGCCGGAACTGACAAATGCGTGTCCCCTTCGGAATGGTTGTCCCGTCCTTGCTCAGGCACACCGCCGGGAAGCCCCACACATCCCCGTCGCCGCAGTAATCGTTCTCGATCACACCCATGCTGTTGGCAAGCAGGATGCCCCACTTCCCGAATGTGGACGACCTCGGCACGATATGGGCATAGTAGCCCGCCGGAATTTCAATAGAAATGCCCAGGGAAATGATCTTGTACTCCAGAAAGCTCAATGTGGTGTCCTCTGCTGTGCAAAGGTCAATCCATTCTCCGTGAGCCTCCGGCAAGGCGTTTCCATGGGCGTTAATTCTCACTTTCATATTCAGTTCCTCCGATCATCTCAAATCACTTGCAACCAGGTTGCAAAACTCTTTCGGTTTCACTGCCGGGCCGTCTCCTGGTTTTGCCACCATGACCGACGCGTCGGTGATCTCCGACCAGTCGCAGCCCCAGTATTCCGCCGCATTCATCAAGGCCGCGAGGTTGGAGCTGTGCGGCACCACCACGGAACCGTACTTAGGATGGGTGACACAGGCCCGGCCTTTTGCGTTCCAGCGGTTTTCCCGCTCTCTTTCGATTGCCCGCCGGTGGATGGCCTCTCGTTCCTCGGTCATTCCACTTCTCCCCGTTCCCGCATCCGGCGCAGCCACTCTGCATTTTCCTCCTGGCCGTAGAACGCATGGCCCAGCCAGCCGCCCAGCACCATCAATACCAGCCCGGCGGCCCCGGTCATGACAATCACGGAAATTTCCTCAGTTCCTCCCGCACAGAGAAGCAGCAGAAACCCCAGCATACCAACGCCCGCCCCGATGTTCTCCCTAATCCTGTTCAGCCTGCGCCGCTTTGCCGCATACGCCTCCCGGCGCTCCCGCTCCAGCTTGCGGCAACCCAGCTCCAGACCGTATCCCTCCTTGGAATAGTAGTTGACCGTCACGCAGTTCCGGCCCTGTTTGATCTCGCAGTATGCGGCTTTCATATATGTACCCCTCTCCCTGGTCAGGCTCTCGCCGTTCTTCTCTGACGGTAATTTTCAAGAAGTCTCTGCTGCGCCAGCTCTGCGCTATACCCAAACCGCCCATTTTCGTCCATCTCTCCGGTGTCTCCGCGCTTCAACTCGTTGTACACAGTGGAGCGATGGACTTTCAGCTTCGTTGCGATCTCCGCCGCCCCGAACCCTTTCCCATACAATCTTTCAAGTTCCATGCGGTCTTTCAGCATGAGATGCCTTTTACTCAACCTGCCCGCCTCCTTTTCTGCTGGCTTTTTTGACAAAAAAATAAATGCGGGAAAACTCTTGTCGAGTTCTCTCGCATTTATTCTAATTATTCAGCATTTTTTCAGGATGATGCAGGGCAGAGGGGCGGTTTCGGCCCAGTTGGCAAAATCACACACCAGAACGGTAAAACTTTTGAGCGGAAGTGCCCGGAGATATTCCAGCACCGTCTGCTTTTCATCCGTGCCGATGACCTGCCCGCTGTAGAGGATGGCGCTCACCACGCCGCCGGGGCGCACGGCTTCCAAAGCCGCCTGCAGGGCGGGGATGCTGCTCTGCGCGGTGGAGAACACTGCGTGGTCGGCCCCGGGCAGCCAGCCAAAGTTGAACATCACCGCATCTGCCGTGCCGGGCTGCACAATCTGTAAAAGGTCTGCGTGGCTTTGGCAGTGCAGCTCATACCGGGCGGCAGGCACGCCCAGCTGCTCCAGATGCTTCCGGGTGGATGCAATGGCAGCTTCCTGCACGTCAAAGCCGACTACCTTTCCTTCCGGCGCGGTGATGCCGCACAGAAAGGCCGTGTCGCCGCCGTTGCCGCAGGTAGCATCGATGCAAAGGCGCGGCTGTGCCAGCCGCGCGGCCAGAAAGTCCTGCACGAACTTGACGGCGGTCAGGTCCGGCGTGCGGCGGCGCACCAGCTGCCTGCCTTCTGCCGCAAAGCCGAACTTTGCCCAGAACGCAAGCTCTGCGGCATCGGCGGGCAGCGGGGCGGTAAATACGGTAGCCTTTTCGCGGTCGTATCCGGCGTAGGCGCGCAAGGCTTCTTTTAGTAGATAGGAGCCGTAGCCTTTGCGCCGCCACTGCGGTTCGATGCCAAACGCGGTGATGGCAGCCCCCTTTGCGGCGGGCGTGAGCGCGCAGAAGCCGATCTGTGTTTTTTCCTTATAGAGGGCAAAGCCCTCGTCTGTGCGGTGCAGTTCCATGGTGTGTTCCTCCTGAATTTACGCTTTTACAATAGCAAGCGCAAAGGCCGCTGTCAAGGGCGGAAAGTGCGTCTTTATTTCACAGTTTCTTCACGGCGCGCGCGATTGATTTTCACAATTGACGGTTACAATAGGAGCAGTTCAAAGGAACAGGGCTCCTGTGGACGTATCCCTTACGGAAAGGAAGTATCAGCATGGACAATGAGAACAAATGGGAATATGATTATTCCTCTCAGGATAAAAACGAAAGCGGAGATACCGGTTATCCCAATGTGGGCAGCAGCGGCATGAACACCGCCAACCAGTACAACGACCCGCAGCCGGAACCGGAGACCGCTTACACCGCCCCGCAGACAGACAACGGCGCAGGCGGTGCAACGCCGCCGGTACATCCGGTACAGCCGCAGGACGCGCAGCCCCCTAAAAAGAAGAAAAAGTTTAATGGCAAGCGCGTTGCACGCAGCGCCGTGGCGCTGGTGCTGGCCGCAGCCATGGGCTTTGCGGGCGGCTTTGTGGGGGCAAAGTTTGGCGGCAGCGGCAAGGTGGTCATTCAGCAGGTGGCACCTTCCTCTACGGCCGACAGTGCATCCGGTTCGGATAGTTCCATCACCGCAGCATCCAGCAGCGGCAGCAGCCTGACCACTGAACAGGTGGCTGATCTGGTCAGCCCCAGCGTGGTGGTCATCACTACGGAGCAGGTGGTCTACTCTCAGTGGTCGTGGTACGGCCAGAATCAGGTGGAGAGCGGTGCCGGCAGCGGCGTGATCATCAGCTCGGACGGCTACATCCTCACCTGTGCACATGTGGTGGACGGCGCTTCCACCATCACCGTTACCATTGGTGACAAGGACTACACCGCCACCCTTGTGGGCGAAGATACCACCAGCGATATCGCGGTCATCAAGATCGATGCTGACGGCCTGACCCCCGCCACCGTGGGCAACAGCGACAGCCTGAAGGTGGGCCAGAGCGTGATGGCTGTGGGCAACCCGCTGGGTGAGCTGGGCGGCACCGTGACCGGCGGCATGATCAGCGCTTTGAACCGCAGCGTCACCATTCAGGGCAGCAGCTCTGTGAACACCATGTCCCTGATCCAGATGGATGCTTCGGTCAGCCCCGGCAACTCCGGCGGCGGCCTGTTCAATATGAACGGTGAGCTGGTCGGCATTGTGAATGCAAAATCCTCTTCCAGCGACGCCGAGGGTCTGGGCTTTGCCATCCCCATCAACGATGCCATCAAGGTGGCACAGGAACTGCTGGAGAACGGCTATGTGACCGGACGGCCTTATTTGGGCATCACCTATCTGGCCGTGACCGACGCACAGACTGCTTCTCAACTGGGCGTGAATGCCTACGGCGTTTACGTTGTGGAGGTGGTCAAGGGCGGCCCTGCCGAAAAGGCAGGCCTGCAGGCCGGTGACCGCATCGTAAGCGTGGACGGCACCGAGATCGCCTCCAAGGACGACCTTGGCACCCTGATGCAGAAGCACGCAGCAGGCGACACCCTCTCCATCACCATTGCGCGTGAAGGCCAGATGCAGACGGTCAATGTGACACTGGGCGAAAAGACGGCTTCCAACAGCTGAGCAAAATAGAAAACAGGAGCGGATGAGAGTTTTCCATCCGCTCCTGTTTTTATATCTGTCCAAAGATGGTGGCACTGTAAGGCATCAGCACGGCCTCGTGCTCATACACTCTTGCC
>OLER01000037.1_pt1 | contig 16692 bp, 26 predicted proteins | sample 1602761 | NCBI WGS metagenome assembly OLER01 (sample SAMN02674795, study PRJEB24791) | human gut metagenome, SKBSTL041 | isolation source: stool | host: Homo sapiens | place: USA
GTCCTTTTCAACCGGCGGAGGAAAGAAAGCAATCCTTCGCCGCAACCATATTTCACTGCATAGGCATCACAACGGTACTCGGCATATTTATTGATATTCACGTCAGTTATCCGGCTGATACCGTATATAATCCGGTGAAGCAGTTTGTAAACGGCCCACCATAACTTCGCTATGAGTTCACCCACAAAGCCCAAAGCCGGAACCAATGCAAACACCATGCTGCCAATTATCCCGAATATCAAAGCCGGAATAAGAAATATACCATAAAGGCAGCGGTAACCGAACGACTCCATCGAGAATAAAAGCACCTGATAGACGAAGTCGTAATGGGAGATATGCCCCACTTCATGGCTGATGATGCCCTTCAGCTCCTCATCCGAAACTGCGGCGAGTACTCCGCCCGTCAGTCCTATCGTATTGAAACCGAATGCGGCGGCATTTACCCGAGCGTCATTGTTACGATAAAGTTTCAGCTTCCGGTTCATACCCATTTCTGAAAGCAACCGTTCCACCCTCATACGATCGGAACTGTTCATAGGACGGTATCCTTCTTTTCTGCGTAGCACCCACACATTTAGCGGAGAAATGGAATAAAGGATGAATAACAGCAAAAGATAATACGGTAACGTATTGACTAAATACGGAATCACCCCCTCATCAAACAGCCCCGGTATATATGCCGGCCATATATGGCGCAAGATTGAAAGTAGCAATGCGTAAAACACCGTAATAAAGACAAAATTCACTATCGTGACATAAGCCAGCAGCAACAGCTTGCTGATGATACGGAATATTCTGAGTGTTGTTTTCATGCGTATATGATTGAACTATTAACTTCCGGCTAAATATAAAAACAAATTTTGTGCAATCCGGAACAATTACTTATTCATTTGTTTTCATTAAGCAAATTTCATAAAACAAAGACGATAGGTTTCCCCACCGTCTTTCTTGATAGATAATGGTAGCAGTTATTCCTTTGCCGTAGTGCTTTCTAAATCGAACGTCACCGTCATTTCTCTTTCCCTGCCAAAATTATCCCGGACAAAGAATTTCAGTTCCGAACGTCTGGCGCTTGTCGAACGGTAAAAGAGGGTGAATATCTGCCTAACCGGATTTTCCGTATCCAGTCCCGGCACCTCTGCCAGCGGCCTCACTTCCCGGTTCACAAGTTTTATGCCTTCACTGTCGGACACTTCTCCCTTGCCTTCCATCTGAATGTAACCTATTTCATACTCCGCCTTTTCATAGTCCCCTTCACGGTCAAGATAAAAGCGTATCTCCACCGTTTCACCCGTCGCGATCTGCTTTTGCAGATACCATGACGAGAGGCTGAAATCATAATCCTGCCGGATGTCTATTTCATCGTTGCAAGAACTGAAGGCCAGCGCCGCAAGCAGTGCGCCTATACATATATATAATACATTTTTCATTTTCTGTTTCTCCTTTCTCTTTTGGTTAGTTGATGATAAAGCGGACGCCCAAACCTACCTGCGTATGGAAGTTCCCCACATCCGTTCCGAACAGCGCCCTTTCCTTGACTTGCAGCAGGAAGATGATCCGGTCTGTCAGATAGACATCGAAAGCCGCCGTCAGTCCTCCGCCATAAATAAAGCTGTCCCCGTTTGTCACTGCCGCCCCGTCAGGAAGCAGGGAGGTTCCCCAGTTGACCGTCTCGAAGCCGCCCAAAACGGAAAGTCCGATACGGAAACAGACGTTCCGGCCCTTGTCCGACAATACGGGAATAAAGTAACCGAGTTCCCCCGTGAACTGCGCTTTGGGTATTGCCTTATTTTCGTAGGTGTACTCCTTTATCTGATAATCCAGACCATACAGCCAGTAGGTACGGTTACGGTTGGTATGTGTAAAGGCCAGCGAGGTGAAGTAGTGGCGTTCGCCGCCACTCTTCCATGAAAGGAAATGATTCACCCCGCCCGATGTGAACTGTATGCCTGTCTGTCCCGGCAGGTCACGCTGTGCGTATGCTTCGCCCGCAAAGAGCGACAATACGGTAACTGTCAGTATGAATAGTATTCTTTGCATATACATTATATTATATATAGGTTATTATTTCAGATGCAGTTCACTGATTGGTTTTGCCGCCACAAGGTCTGTGTTCTCTATGCGGAACGACTGGTGACGGGCACCGCCCTTTTCGTAAACCTCCACCACAAGCAGTTTGTCATCCGGCAGGGTGAGCTTGGGCAGCACGAATATACCCCGCACCGTGGCTTTCCCGTCCACCGTTGTCAGGCGGTTGTATGTCCTTACAGGTTCTATGAAGTTCTCCTGCATGGCCGTGCGCTTGGCTACTTTCTTGTCCACCACTTTGAAACGGATATAGTCAATGTCGAACGATATATCCGAACTATTGCGCAGGGAAGTATGCAGGTATAGCAGGTCATTGTTGATATAAATCCCTTTGAGCAGTGTCTGTATGCCGTACTTCTTGCAGCCGATATGCCTGAAGTCCCTTTTGTTCTTTTTATACAGCGTGTACATGATGCGGTTCACCACCAGCGGGGTCTCCCCGCCGAGTTCTTTCAGCTTCACGAACATGCGGTCGCCCGCAATCCCGCCTTCGGGATTGTCCCGGAGCCAGTCTTCCATCTCAATGGAAAGCCAGGCCGGTTCGTCCTTATAAACCACATTAAAAGAATAGAAACAACCGTCGGCAGTGATGACGGAGAAGTTCGTTTCCCCTTCAAAACCTTTCACCGCCGCCTTGATGCGTACTACATTTTCCGCTCCCGTGGCCTTGTCCGCTATGATGTCGAACGAACCCAAATCCACGTATTTCACTTCGGAAGGGAAAAGGATATGTACGGTTTTCTGAAAAGTCACCTCAATCTTATGCGGTGAGATAATCTGGTTGGTGGGGAAAATCTTTGTTTCCACCGGTTCCTGCGCCTTTACCGACAATACGGTTAAAAGCATTACTAATGATAAAATAATTCTTGTCTTCATCTGATTACTGCTTTTTGGATATTAATAAAAGTTGATAATTTGCCTTTACAGCCACCTTCACCTCACGCATCTTTGTGGCCAGATATTGTGATCCGCCGCTAAGTACGCCCCTTGTCACGTCCATGACGAGTTGTTGCGAGGCACTGCGTGCGAACGAGATGCTTGTTCCGAAACTGCCCCCGATATTGGCGGCGGCTTCTTTCATGGCGGTACGTTCTGCGGTATTCGGAACGAAAAGTCCGGCCTGCCCGTCCATATCGTAAGCCGTTAGTTCCACCGGCAGGATATTCCCGCCACTCTCTATGGAGTTTACTGTGACTGCCATCCGCTGCCCTTCGATACGCACCGTACCATATAGCGGAGTATTGGCAGGTACAAGCGCACCGCCCACTTGCAGCGGTTCCAGCAACCGGAACTTCAGTCATGCTCCGGTGGTCACTGTCTGGTCTTCAGCCACGCAGGCACGTATCGTATTGGCTCCGGTAAGCTGTCCGCCGCCCACGGCAGTGGCAAAACCGTAATTGCGGGGTATCGTGTCGGGTACCGGAGGTGCGGCCAGTGACGAAACCACATTCTCCGTAGCACGTCCGGCAGCTATAGCGGCAGGATTGCCGGATGAACCGCCCGTAACGCCCGCAGGCTGTATGTTCTTCACCTGTCCGCCCGTCTGTCCGGGGAAATAGCGTGCCGCCATCTCATACGACTTTTCCATCAGTTCCAGCGGGTCTTGTCCTTTCCGTTCGCGTTCCAGCTTTTCGTTAAGCTCCTTCACCTGCCGTTCCAGTTCGTCCACCCTCGGATTCTCCTTCGGTTCCTGATAGAACGAGGTGATCTGCTTTGAAATCTGCCGCTGTTTTTCTCTGGACTCCCGGATAGCATCCGCTTTCGGTACATCTTCTTCCGGTTTCAGCCCGTCCGTTGTGTCCGGTGTCAGATAGCCACCTGCCATGTCCTGCAAGGTTCTCACTTTTTCTTGCCTGCGTTTCTTCATCTCTTCCAGTTCGTAAGCCTTCTGTTTGTCGGCCATTGTCTCCGGTGCGATAGCGTCGGGTATCGTTGTATTGATGCCTGCCGTCCCTTCCACCGTTTCTGGCGTGTCCGGCTTGAAGATAAACCAGATGAACCCGGCGCAAAGCAGGGAGAGGAATGTCACCACGCCATAGAATTTCAGCTTGTCGGCAACCTTGCGGTTTAACTTCTTCTCCTTTTCGGATGCAGGTTCCGCTTTCTGCGTTTCTTTATTCTTTTCTTCTTTCTTATCGGATTGTGTCATTGGATATATTGTTTTTTAATGGTTGGATACTGTCCGTTTGGGGAAGCGCAATCCTTTGGAGATGCTGCACCTCAATCGGAAATTTGTCTGTCCCGCAGAAACCGCCCACGATGTAGGCAAGGTCGATGGCGGCGAAGAGTCCGAGCAGGTAAAGGATGATAATCCTTTGCTGCCGGTAGCTCAACCGTTGCCACCGTCTGCGGAGTTTTGCTATATGTCGGTCTTTCTCCGTTCTGAACGAGTGGAAGACCTTTTTTATACCGTTATCTTTCATACTGTCCGATGTCCCTGTTTTCGATGATGGTAAAACTCTCTATCAGAAAGCCCTGCGGATTGTTGTCGCTCCGGGTTACATTCCTCAGACGGCAGGTGGTGACAAGCGACCTTTCGGTAACGCTGCTCGAACGGATGATGTGCTGCCGGCTATAGGTCTTCATCTCGTATGGATAACTGTTGAAGTTCCCCTGTATGCTGTCCACCGTCAGCGTCTGCGAGATGTTTCCCGCGATCATCCGGTTGAAGTAGCCTTTCTCCTGCAAGTTCCGGTAGTAACCGATGGCGCTTTCATCCGAAAGGTAAAGGGCACGCTGGATGTTGCTTTCAATGGCGCTCTTGTCCGGTGACAGGGTGAAAAACAGTTCGTGGAAACGTCTGATATGTTCCCTCGCTTCCACGGGGCGGTTCTGCTGCATGTCCTGCGAAAGTGCCAGCATCAGCGATTTTCCGCTGTCCAGTACATAGATTTTCTGCCGTTGCGCCTCGGCAAACTCGTATGCCTTTCAGGTGGCGAAGACTGTTACCAGTGCGCATACTCCCAGAAATACCATTCCGAACAGCCGTAGCTGCCGGAACGATGTCTCGATATTTTTTAATGATTTGAACTCCATGTCTTCTTTCTGTTTTTTAAGTGATACGTTTAGAACATTTTCTTGATGCGTCCGGCTACCGATCCGCCGACTGCTCCACCGACTGCCGCCGCACCGTTTCCGGCCATTTTCCCGGCACCGCCCACCTTCTGCCCGTAAGCTCCCGCACCGCCTGCCTGGATAATCCACGAGGACACTGTGGGAACGCAGAAATAACCGATGATACCTATAATCATAAAGATGCAATAAACGCTGTTCGAAGCATCCGGTATAAATGTCGGGTCCTGCATCTGCTTGATGTCCTGCTGCAACATCAGAATCTGTATGCGTGAGAGGATAGCACCGAACAGGTCACCTACGGGCAGCCATAAGTAAATACAGATATAGCGTGACAGCCATGTGGTGAGCGTACTCTGGAACCCGTCATAGACGGCCAGCGCAAAAGAGATAGGCCCCAAAATCGACAAGACAATCAGGAAAAAAGTCCTCAGTGTGTCTATCAGTAGCGAGGCCGCCTGAAAGAAGAGTTCCAGCAGTTCCCGGAACCATTGCCTCACCTTTTCCCCCATGTCATACACCGCCTTCTGCCCGTACATGTTTATCATCGTATCCATGTCCCCCAGCGACCAGCCCAGTTCGTCTATTTTCTTGTCAAATTCCTCATCACTCACAAGGAAAGCCTTTGCCGGGTCACGCAGCATCGCCTCCCGTTCCAGTTCGTCTTTCTCTTCCTGATACTTCTTCATGTCGAAAGTCTGCTGTTCCACCAGTGAGGAAGTGGCACTGCATACGGGGGAAAGAATCCCGTTGATTGTCCCCAGCACCATAGTAGGAAAGAACATGATGCAAAGGCCCAGCACAAATGGTCTGAAGAGTGGGAACACGTCTATCTCTTCCGCCCTTGAAAGGGACTGCCATACCCGGTAGGCCACGTAGAACAGGGCACCGATACCGGCCACTCCCTTCGCCACACTGGCCATATCCTCGCACAGCGGCATCATTTCATCGTAAAGCGAACGCAACAACTCATGCAGGTTCGTCCAGTCTATTGATAGTAATACCATAGTCTATCTGTTTTTTAAGGATGAATGATTACCAGTAACGCTGGTCGTGTGTCCCGTACAGGGCAAGCACCCGCTGGGAATCCCCCTTTTTCTTGCTTCGCAGGTACGATATGCCGATGTTCTTTCGGGTATAGTACCATGTCAAGTTCTTGTATTCCAGCACTTCGCCGTATATCCGGTTGATGATGTCCAGCCGTTCCTTGTCGGTCATCGAGAGTCCGGTAGCCGTGGTCACTTCCTTCAAGTCCAGCAGCAGGTTACTGCTTTCTTCAAGCAGCCGGTTATACCCGAAAGCAATGGCCGAGAGTTCTTCCACGGTAAAATTCGGGTCGCCCATCATCGTATTGAAATTGGTCACGTAAATATCGCTGATGTCACCTACCAGAAGGATAGTCTGTTGAACTTTCCGGGCGCCTTTTACAAGGTCATGCACCGATTTCAGCGCATCATAATAACGCTTTCCCTGCTCATAAATCTTTACCGTTTCCTTGAAATTATTAATCATATTTTCAGCGGTGGAGGAGGTTTCTATGATTTCGTTGGCAGAATTTACGATACTTTGCGCAAAGTTGCTGGGGTCGAAAACTGCCCATTGTGCCTTGACTGTCACTGAAAGGGAAAGCATTGCCATGAATAGAATTAGTAGTCTCTTTTTCATGCGTCTATCTCCTTTCTTTAGTAAGTAAATACCGGCTGTCGTCATCACGGGCAAACAGCCCGTAACAGCCGAACAGCAATACCTCGCTTCCGCTGAAATACCCGATACATCCCGCATCCTTGTTCCCGTGCAGGAAAAGGTCGTCCCCTTTACGGAGCGGGATATTGATTTCGGTATAACTCATTTCTCCGGCGAACAGCGTGGCTTTATAACCCTTGAATCCGTCCGTCACGTGGTTGGATTTACGGATTGTCAGCGTGGAGCCGCCTTCCTTGTTCATTCAGTGACCGCAGATGCGGTCGTGTTCCAGTTCCTTCTTCATTTCCCCGATCAGGTTCAGCAGATCCAGATTGGTCAGGGTCGCATCTCCGAGTGCTTCCCTGCATTGGCTTAATAAATCTTTCTTACTCATTGTTATCTATGGATTAAAATGGTTACTTGTTTTCCTGCCGCTTGCTTTCGGCAAGTTGTTTGATAGCTAACTCGATGTTTCCGCCCAGCTTTTCCGTAAGGCGGATAAGTTCCAGTTTCTCAGTCTCTTCGGTGGTGTAGCAAAGGTACTCTTCAGCCGAAACTTCTGTCGCATATACCGCACTTTGCGTACCGCCAAGCCCAATCCAGACCTCTTTATAAAGGCGGTTCGCCGCATTGGCAAGATTGATGGAAAGTATCTGGCTGCGTTCCTTGTCCGTCAGGCCGAGCAGGTTCTGTATCTGGTCGAATTTGTTCTGATACTTCCGCTGGTCAAGCAATATTTTGCAGTCGCTGTTGTTGATAATCGTCTCTTTCACAACGGGGGAAGAGATAATATCATCCACTTCCTGCGTCACTACAACCGCCTCTCCGTAAAACTTTCTGACTGTTTTAAAAAGATAACGGATGTAGTTTGCCATACCTTCCTTGGCGATTGCCTTCCAAGCTTCCTCAATTAATATCATCTTGCGGATACCTTGCAAACGTCTCATTTTATTTATAAACGTCTCCATGATAATGATGGTGACAACCGGAAAGAGGATTGGATTATCCTTCACAACATCCAACTCAAATACAATAAACCGTTTGTTCAGTAAATCCAGTTCCTTGTCCGAGTTCAGCAGATACCCGTATTCACCGTTCTTATAATAAGGTTCCAGCACGTTCAGAAAACCGTCCACATCAAAGTCCTTCTCCCGCACGTTCTTGTCTGCCAGTATCTTGCGGTAGTCCTTCCTTACAAAGTCATAGAACGAGTTGAAGTTCGGCTTTATCTTCCGGTTCTTCTTTATCTTTTCGATATACAGGCTGACCGCATTCGAGAGCGCCACCTCTTCCGAACGTCGGGGCGGTTCGTCCTCCCTTTTCCAAAGGGTGAGTATCAGTGTCTTGATACTGTCCCGCTTCTCGATGTCATACTGGTAATCCTCCGTGAAAAACGGATTGAAAGAAATCGGATCATTTTCCTTGTATGTAAAATAAATCCCGTCATCCCCTCCGGTCTTCTGATGTATCAGGTCACAGAGTCCCTTGTATGAATTTCCGGTGTCCACCAGCAGGATATGCGTCCCTTGTTCCCAGTACTGTCTCACAAGGTGGTTGGTAAAGAAACTCTTTCCGCTGCCTGACGGGCCAAGTATGAACTTGTTTCTGTTGGTCACCACCCCTTTTTTCATGGGCAAATCCGATATGTCGAGGAAGACGGGCTTTCCCGTCAGCCTGTCCACCATGCGGATGCCGAAGGGAGAGAGCGAGTTCCGGTAACAGGTTTCGGCCGTGAAGAAGCAGAGCGCCTGCCCGGTAAACGTGTAAAACGTCTCTTCGGCCGGAAAGTCCGCTTCATTTCCCGGTATGCCCGCCCAATAGAGAGCCGGAAGGTCGGTCGTGTTATGGTGCGGGGTACATTCCATCAATGCCAGTGCGCTTCCCACATCGTTCTTCACCCGCCGGAGTTCGTCCCCGTTTTCCGCCCATGCGATGATGTTGCAATGGCAGCGCACCGACTGCAATCCATTGGTATGCGCTTCATTCAGGTATTCGTCCAGCCACTCCTTGTTGATCTGGTTGCTGCGGCTGTACCGGGAAAGCGACTGCATGTTCTTTGCCGCCTTCTCGAAACGGGAAAGGTTTTCGTTGCTGTCATCTATGAATATCCACTGGTTGTAGATATGGTCGCAGGGCAGCATCACGCCTACGGGTGCGGCATAACTCAGGCGGCAGTCCGAGCGGTCTGTCGAGAGGCGTTCGTACCGCTCGTCCGTCTTAACTTTACCCGGAAGGTCATCGAGGTCGGAAAGTGTATGCAGGCAGAGCCGCTTGTCACCGATACGCATTTCGTCCGGATTCAATTGCATGTCCTGCAACATGGTAGTTCCGTCTGCCGAGAGCGTAAGGTACCGTTCGATAATGCCCGGTTCGTTTTCCGTTCCCGTAATCTCTTCCGTGGTCAGCCGTTCCAGCCTGACAAGCCCGCTGTCATTGACGATACTTTCAAACTGTCCCACCGCTTCCATGAATCGCTCCACCGTTTCCTTGTCCCTGATTTCCTTCGGCACCAGAAAACCACGGCAGAGCGTGTTCCAGTTGCTTTGCTGCCGGGAGCGCTCTTTGGTGGTCTTGGTGAGGAACAGGTAGCAGGTGTGGTGCAGGTAGGGACGTTCGTTGAAGTGGCGTTCAAAACTGCGGGAGAGAAAGCTGAGTTCGTCCCGGCGGATGTCCGGCTCGTATTTCTCCGTGATGAAAATATCCTGTTTGTGCAGGATTGAATAGTTCGGCAACACCTTGATTGCCTTCGCTCATGTGGCGTGCATCGCCTCATATTCTGCGGATGATACCGAAAACACTTCCGGCAGTGTGACCCGGAAAGCGACCGTGATGTCGGCGTCCTTGCTGACGATGCAACCGTGTTCCACCGCCATGATGGGAAACTTGCTTTCCAGTGTGGATGCTTTTAATATACTTCTCATAATTTACGATTGTTGTTTGTTGATCAGACGTGTGATACGTTTTCGTGAGAGGATTCTCCGGGGATGCTGCCGGGCCGCGAACAGCTTCATCAGCCCGTGGCTGCCGTATTTGCGGTTCAGCGTAAAGGTCAGCCATACCAGTATCGTAGCCGCCGATACTCCGAAACCGATGCAGATTCACTGTCCGACGCCCGCCATATACATGATGACGAACATCACGAATACGGCAAGCAGGCCGGCGGCGAAAATAAACAGGTATTGTGCCCGAAGCCCCTTGAACTCAACTTCACGGCCCACCCCTTTATTTATTTCAAAATCAGCCATAAGTTATTGTCTTTTTTATGTTTTTAGAGGAAGAACGACCTCAGAATGGTGGCGGCGACTATCAGAAAGATACAGGCTCCGAACCACGAACTGGCAGTTTTACTCGTGTCGGGGTCGCCCGAACTGAACTTCTGATATACCTTGATTCCGCCAACGAGGCCGATTACAGCACCGATTGCATAAATCAGTTTTGTGCCGGGATCAAAATATCCGGTCACGAGTTGTGTCGCTTCGGTGATACCTGCCTGCCCGTTTCCTTGTGCCATTGCCGCACTTGCTGCCGCAACAGCGGCCAGCATCATAATCAATCTTTTCTTTTTCATTTATCTCCGTGATTTTTAGGTGATTAAAAAAAGCCACGGACTGCCCCCTTTCACTATCCCCATAGGCAGCCCGCAGCCGCTTATGGTTTATTGATTCAGGGGGTAAGTTCCGGCCGGAAATCAGCCGGAGTCATAATATGCCATTTGCATTGTTACATGATTTGGTGGTGAAACATTCTTGTTAATTCTCTCTTGAAAGCGGGATGCGAATCATCCCGAATCGTAATAGCCGTTTGTTCTCATTGTCTTTATCGGTTTATTTCAGATATTCCCCACATTTGAATCCCTTGCGGGGTGTATAGTCTTCAAAGGAAGAGGATTTGAACAGCCACATCCGGTTCGCCCATCGGGCAAGGTCACGCTCGTAACGGGTAGGTGTCCGTTCATTTCCATAATCCCGAAAAGGAATTACAAAGGGAGTGATTCCCAATTCCCTAAGTACGTTCAACCGGAACAAGTCCTGCTCAACAGTCGAATTGAATCCTATCAGTACGTAGCAGGTTATCTTGTAGGGTTTCACGTATTTTACCATCTCTTTCAGGCGTTCTGTCAAATCAAGCTGCGGCAAGTCCCACGCAATATGGATGTTCTGCTTCATCTTCAGCCTGTTCAGATGCCAGGCCTGTTCCTCGTCCATAATCCTCACGTCCACACCGTGCAGTTTCACGGGTTGCCCCTTTTTCATCAGATAATCCACTGCTGACCTTCACTGCGGGTTGGCAAAGAAATTATTGTCCAGCACCTCAATCCATTTCCCTTTCGGGTTCAGTTCCACCGGCTCTACGGCCTGAATGTATCCTTCCTTCTCACGGACGAGGCAGAAAGGGCATTTGCGGATGCAGCCTCTTGAAAAGAACTGGAGCGAAAAAGGGTATTCGGGGTAAATGGAATAGTCCATCATCCGGCTGTTTTCCACAGCTTCGGGAAGCCTGCCCGGAATATCATATCCGGTTCCGCCCTTTATCACTTCCCTTGCATCCAGTAGCCGGTAATCATAGTCAGGTGTGAAGGTGAACACCTTGCTTGCCAGCACCTTGTCATAACGCCTCGCCGGTTCCGCTCATTCTACTTGACAACCTTTTGCCTTGTTGTAAGCCGAAAGGCGCATCAATGCAAAATTGGGGAAGTTATGTCCGTCCACATCTACCAGTCCTATATTCATACGGATAAAATTTAATGGTGAATAGTTCTTGTTATCTTACCGGGTGAATGCGATGAACGGCCTGTCATCCCGAATCATAATAGCTTTTTGTCATTGCCGCTGTCGTTTTATGGATAAGTTAATGGAATGATTGTCTCTCTGGGAGTTAATACGTTTCCCGTCATAAGAGGGAAACCGCCGTTTGTCAACTTGAATCGAAATACGTCATAAACATGGATGATACGTTTTGTTGTTGGTTTTTTACCGAATCTCTCTCCTTACAATGATACGGGTTATCAACCCGTATCAAAATAACCTCTTACCATTGTTACCTCCTTTTTTAATTGGTTAGTCACTGTCCGGAGTAGCCTCATTCAAATGTTCGGCTTCATCCAGAAATTTGCTGATACGGCTGTCGCTGCCATTGATACTTTCCAGTATCGAACGTTCAATCTGCGTATCCTTGATATGATGGATCGCCCTTAAAAGGGACAATCGTTTGTCTGTCGGAATATCCTTGCCATTGCAGAGGTCGATAATCAGGTCAATCTCTTCCGGCCCGATACCGGCTGCACCGCCCGGATAATCTTCACGGGCACAGTTCAAATCTTCCAGTTCCTCGTTCAACTCGTCGGTATCCACGTCGTCACCGTTTTCAATCTGTCCCTTATTATCCTTAAGCCTGCCGGAACTGTCGGCCTCAGAAGCCCGCCACTCTTCCACACGCTTGTCCCGGAACAAATCCGGGATGCGCTCAGGCGGCACTTGTACAGCCTTCTGCGGCACTGTTTCCTCGTTTCTGTCAGCAAAAGTAGAGGCATTTTCCTTACCTGCAATAGCCCCGGAACCGGTGGCGTTTATTGGCGGCTGTTGGCGTGTACCATAGCTTTTTGTAACGACAAGGCTGTCCGTTTCAGGCCGTTTTTGAGGCGGATTTTCCATGTTCTTGCCTTTTGTCTTTTCCTTAACTTCATCCTTTTTTTTGCCCTTCATTTCCACTTTTACAGTTGGGCGGTTCCTTTCTTCAGCTTCCGGCACTGCCACTGCCGGAACTTCTTTCTTTTCCGTTTTTCCTTTCGTACGCCTGAGTCCTTTCTTCGGTTCTTCTTTTGTCGGATCGAACCATCCGGCAATGCTCCGCAGACCTTTTGCCATCCGGCGGCGCATCTTCCCGAAACATATCTCGCCGAGTCCGCCCCTGAACAGGAACTTGTCCATGAACAGATAAGCGAACAGCAACCAGAACAGAACTATTCCGGCTTCATAGTAACCTGATTGTATATCCATAACCTAAAATATTTTGTTATAACTCTTTTGGAGATAAGTTTTCACCTCATCCGCATGTTTTTCGAAATGCTCTTTCAATACATTATCTATATAGTTGCCTACCGTCAACTGCCGTTTACCGGCAATCCCTACAATAACGGATATTTTCTGGTGCAGTTCCTTGTCTATATATACCCCCTGTCGGCCTTCGCATTTATAAGGTGTGAGGAACTTACGGATAAAGTCGGCCAATGCGGTGCGAATTGTTTTCGGTGACGGTTTATCCGTCACCAATTCCGAACAGTCGGTATTATCCGCACCGGAAATATCCCTTACTGATCCATTCACATTGTTATCCGCTTTTCCTTTTTCATCGGATAAAGCGGTTGCTCTATTTCTGCCACTCTCTCCGGTAATGGAAGGGGCCGGAGATGAAAGAGGCTCCGAAGGCCCCCCTGCCATCAGACTACGCAGATACGCTTCGTCCACCGGATTCTGTCCGCCTGTTTTCTTTGCCATGACTATTCGTTTTTAAGTATTCCCATGATTTCATCCATGAACATATCAAAGCCGCACTCTCTGGTGAAGGCCGCATCGGGAGCGAACAGCGTACTCCGGTAAACGGGGCCGCCCGTGGAGGACAAGTCTTTAGTGAAGTTACTGCGCACGGGAATACGTGTTTGGAGGCAGTCCAGCCCTAACAGGGAGAACCCCTGCTGGTAGATGTTATACAGTGTAGTGCGTTCTCTTCGATCCACCATGTTCCAGAACAGACACAGCCTTTTCAGAGAAGACAAGCCGGTCTTTATCAGGCGGTCATTGATGGTAGTAGCAAAGTTCAGCGTACTTTCCAGCACGAGACGGTCTGCCTTTATCGGTACGAACAGATAATCGAGCGCACTGATTGTTGCGATAACCCCGTCGCTACCCATAGTTCCGGGCAGGTCAAACAGCACCACGTCATAATGCGTATCCGTTTTGTCTTCAAATGCACTTCAGTCCGCCATGCAGTCTGCCGGGTTACTGCCGATAACCGGATAAGCCCTCTTGTCCAGCCGTTCCGACTGTTCAACAAGCAGACTCTGATAAACGGGAACAGTCTTTACCACTTCCATATCCCGTTTTTTCTGTTTGATGATTGAGTGCTGCGGATAGTCACAATCCACCACAGCTACATTCAGTCCTTTCACATAATGCAGTCACGATGCCGCATAAATGGTGAATGTTGATTTACCCACGCCACCTTTCTGGGTAGCGAACGAAACGAATAATGTTTTCTTTCTCTTTTCCATTGTTACCTAATTTAAGTGAATAATTTGATTTATTGATAGTTTAGCGGATAGACGCCTATCCACTTATCCGTTCATTCATTTCATTATCAGTTTAGCTTTATAGCTATATAGCTACTTAGCTATGAAGCTATTTGTCTATTTAGCTACATACTTACATAGCTATCCAATTATATAGCTATTTATCTATTCAGCCATGTAGCCACATAGCTATCCGGTTGTTTATCTAAGTATTTAGCTAATAGTCTATTTACTTCTCCATTTATCCGAATATCCACTTGCTTGTCTATACATCTTTATATATCTATAGACATATAAGCGGATAGATAACTTTATGAACGCTTATCTGAAAACTTATTTAATCAAATGACTATCCAGACAAAAAGCTATTCGGATAGAAAACCGTCCGCATAGTTATCTTGATAACCATCTTTTTATCTATCCGGATAAGTGGCTAAATAACTATCCGGCTACAAATAAACCTCAAAAAGAGCAGTCATGAAGTACCCCCGGTTCCAAAGTCATTCATTGGCGGGTGTTGGCGTGATACGCCATGATGCACGGACAGAAAAAACTATCTACCTTTGTCGCCGGGAGAGCGCAGCCCGTTCTCGAAAAGAGAACGTAAAACAAACCCTTTAGACCTTTAATCCGGCCCAGCCGGATTTTAATATGCGTCAGCATATAGCGAGGTGTACTTTCAGCGGTTGAAAATATTTCCAACCGCTGAAAGTCCCGCCCCGAAAGGCCTTTCGGGGATGTCAGTTCTCCTAAGTCGAACTTCCTAAATTATTCATGTTATGAAAGATGAAACAAGAATCCGTAGCGCCGCAGGGCGCAAGGTGCTGGCAGACCCACGCACGCACCGCTATTACCTCTGTCTCAATGACGAGGAAGATGAAAAGTTTATCTCCATGTTCGAGCAATCCGGCATGAAGAACAAGGCCGAATTTATCTTCGCCCGTATCTTCGGTTGAGAGTTTAAAGTAGTAAAGATTGATAAGGAAGCGCAGGAATATTATGCACAGCTAACAGCTTTCTATCAGCAGTTCCGAAGAATAGGAAACAACTACAATCAGTGTGTAAAGACCATCCATACCATTTACGGGGAGAAGAAATCGCTTGCTTTCCTTTATAAACTGGCCGAAGAAACCCGCAAGCTGGAGGAACTCTGCAAACAGATTATCGAACTGACAAAGCGGTTCGAGAAGGAGTATCTCACTAAAAAGGAATAACATCATGGTGCCGAATATTACATCAGGTAGTTCATTCTATGGAGTGATTGCCTATAATAAGATAAAGGTGGACGACGGTACGGCAAAGGTATTGTGACATCCGAAAATTGCGGCGGACACATCCGGCAATGTGCCGATTGAAAACTGCGTGCAAGCATTCGAGCCTTATATCGCACTGAACTCGCACGTCAGGAAACCGGTTATCCATATCTCATTAAATCCTTCCCCGAAAGACATTCTTTCGGAAGAACAAATGACGGTACTGGCTCAGGAGTTTATGGAAAAATTCGGTTACGGGAACCAGCCTTATATAGTCTGGCTGCACGAAGACATCGACCGCAAACACATGCACATCGTTTCGGTACGTATCAACGAGAAAGGAGAAAAGATAGACCACAACCGGGAGGCCATCCGGGCACAGAACATCTGTCGGGAAATGGAAGTGAAGTACGGGCTTCATCCCACGCTCGGAGAACATGGCGAAAGGGAACTACTATCCCTGCAAAAAGTGGATTATCCGAAAGGTGACGTAAAAGTACAGGTAAAGCATACCGTCCGTACCTTGTTGGAATGCTACAACTGCCATTCGCTTGCCGAATACAATACTCTTTTGAACTTTTATAACGTAACCGTTTATGAAGTCAGGGGAAATGTGGACGGGAAGGAATACCACGGCATCATGTATGGAGCTTTGGATGATAATGGACAGTCGGTAGGCACCCCTTTTAAATCCAGCAAGTTCGGCAAGGCTTTCGGTTATGAAGCACTACAAAAGAAATTTGCCGCTTCCACTGAAAAGGTGAAGAAGGACAACCTCGCAGAAAGGACAAGGCAGGAAATCATCAAAGCCATGCAGGACATAGGCACGAAAGAGGATTTTGCCCGCAGGCTAAAAGAGGCGGATATAGAGGTCGTTTACCGTATCAATCCCGAAGAACGTTTGTACGGTATCACTTTTATAGACCATACCTGCCGGACTGTATTCAACGGTTCACGCCTGGGTAAAGCCTTTTCTGCCAATGTGTTCAATGAACTGTTCAACAACCCGGATGCAGACCGTGAACGGCTGATACCGCCAACCCGGCAGGAAGCATCCCAGCAGGATGGAGATACGGAACGAGAGGAAAGACAAGAGAGGGAAGAACGGCAGGAACAGCAGCACCGCCGGCAGCCGGAAACTTCCGAAAGTCTGATTAACACATCCGCACTGGGTGCCGTTGATATATTCTCTGTGCTTATGGAAGACGACCATACTCACGAGTATATTGACCCGTCTTTTCTCTATGGACGAAAGAAAAAGAAGAAAAAGCGCAGGCGCAGATTATAATATAATAATGTATAGAACAAAAG
>OLER01000054.1_pt1 | contig 14713 bp, 17 predicted proteins | sample 1602761 | NCBI WGS metagenome assembly OLER01 (sample SAMN02674795, study PRJEB24791) | human gut metagenome, SKBSTL041 | isolation source: stool | host: Homo sapiens | place: USA
CAACCGCTTGATTAAGAAGTCTTTTAGAGCATACAACACCCGCCGCCAGCTTGTATTTTTTATACTGTCTGACCGCAAAGTGGTTCGGGTTCTCCTTTTCCAGCTCCTCAAACAGCAGGTCAACCGCATTTTTGAAATTTTCATCATCTTCCCTTGCTTCACTGGCATCCACCAGATCAATCAGCATGGAAAAATTCTGTTCCTCCTCCGGTGCTTCGTACCAGATATATGCGATCAGGGCTGTATAATAGAGCTTTTCCGCTTTCACCCAGAAATCCTCAGAGGCTTGCTGTCCTTCCCCTTTGGTATTTACAATGATTGTGTTTACGAGTTTCAGAATATCCTTTTCGCTACGGATATAAGCGAAAGGATTGTAATGCATTGATTTTGCAAAGTTAATGGTATTCAGCACCTTGATCCGGTAATTATTCTTAGACAGCATTTTGCCACATTCCACGAGGACTGTGCCTTTGGGATCAGTCACAACGTAGGAACTGTGCATCTGCATGAGGTTCGGCTTTACAAAAAATCTGGTCTTGCCGGAACCGGAACCACCGATTACAAGTATGTTTTTGTTTCTCGCATACTTCGGCTGCTTTGGTCTGCCCGACATCATAAGCCGTTCCGTTGCTGTTAAAAGCACGTTATTTTCAAATACAGGATCAACATACGGTTCAATATCTTTGGCTGTTCCCCATGAAGCGTTTTGTCAAGTGCTTTTTTGAGTTATTGACGCAAATTATCGTGAAAGTGCGAAAGTGCAAAGCGCAAAGGGTCTGCGTTTTGCACTTTCAGCTTGCGGGTTCGGGTGGCTGCTTCTTCTTGATGAAGTTGTACCATTGACCGCCGACACGCCTTGCGCCTAAAATGCCGCCCATGTTGCGCTTGGCGTTCTGTACCGTCCTTTCGGATATTCCGGCTTCGGCTGCGGCTTTTACAATGTCCTCGCTGGCAAGCTCTTTCCCGTCTGCAAGCAGGTCAAGTATCAGCCGTTCCGCCTGTTCGGTCTTGGTGGCGTTGTTGCCGCCCGCGCCGGACAGCAGCTCGTCGGCGGTTATATCATATTCGCCTATCCACTCAAAGCCCGTTTCCGGGTCAAGGCAAAAGGCAACGGGCTTGCCCTCCGGCGCAAGGGAAGATTTGTCATGGACGATAACGCGCACATTCGGTTCTCGCTTCACGCGCCCGATCAGCAGGACGCTCCTTGCTGCGGCGCGGAAGTCGATAGAACCTAAGCCCCGGTATGCGCTCTGCCCTCCGGCAGCTTTGTTGAGATGTCCGATAAGGATAACGGCGCACCCGGTACGCTCGGCAACATCGGCAAGGCGGCGGAACATGGGGCGCACTTCATTTGCCCGGTTCATGTCGGTTTTTTCGCCCATGTACGCCTGTATGGGGTCAAGGATAATCAGACGCGCCCCGTTCTGTACGATTGCTTTCTCTATGCGCTCGTCAGATAGGGTAAGCTCCCGTTTTGCTTCATCAATCACAAGCACCCGGTCAAGGTCTGCGGCGGCTTCTATCAAGCGGGGCTTGACGGTATCGCCCAGCCCGTCCTCGGCGGTCTGGTAAATCACTTGGAATGGCGGCAAGGGCTTCATTCCCGGCAGCGTTCCCCCGGTGGTGCAGGCGGCGGCAAGGCGTAGGGCAAAAGTGGTCTTGCCCTCGCCGGGATTGCCCTGTACTATGGTTACTTTCCCAAAGGGGATATACGGCTCCCATAGCCATTCAACGGTCTGTGTGTCAACCTCGCTCATGCGGATAATCTCAACGGTTTCTTCCTGCGGCGGCTCTTTCAAGCCATAGACAGCTTCCCGCAGATATTTCCCGTCTGTGATTTCTGCCCGGTGCTGCAATACCTCGTTCCAGTCCTTGAAAAGAGGGATAAGCCGATGGACGGTCAAGCCCTCCGGCACAAGCTCTGCAAGGCGGCTGCAAGCGTCGTTTCCGGCTTCGTCGCTGTCAAGGCAGAGGTACACGGTCTTGATGTTCGGACGGTCAGAGAGAAAGCGCAACAGGGCTTTTTCTCCCACGCCGCCCAACGCCAGATAGCTTTGCTTCTGCCAGTCCTTTTTGAACAGGCAGAGGAAAGATAAGAGGTCTATCGGGGCTTCAAAGACAAACAACCTTTCGCCCTCGCCCCGGTAGCAGAAGTTAAAGGCTTTGTCGCTGCCTTTCACATCAAGCCGAAAACTCCCGGCTGTGCCGCGCTGATGGGCGTATCGCGGTATGCCGCTTTCATCTCTGCCGACAAATACGGCGTTATGGTGGGCGGCTTCCTCGTAAATATCCCCGGTGGAAAAGAAAAAGCCCGTCACATCTTCATCAATGCGGCGGGCTGCTGTGAGGTAGTTCCTCGCTATGCGGTTGTCGGTGCTGCGGGGTGGCAGTCGGAAGTCGGATAGGGGCGCGGGGCTTGGTCTGTCCGGCGGCGGGGCGGCTCCTTTTTCGCCTGTCAGCAGTTCAACGGCTTCGGTGAAGCTCTTGCCGAAAAACTCCATGACAAAATCAACGGGGCCGCCACCTTTGCTTTGGCTGTGCCTGTACCATTTGTTTCCCCGGATAGTCAAGCTGTCGTGCCGCTTCCAGCGGTATTCATTTCCGGCACGGGTAAGCTGCTCGCCCTGTGATTGCAGGAAAGAAACAAGGTCGGCTTGGTTGGCGCGGTCTATCTGTTCTTGGGTGTAATACATGGCTGATACCTCTCTTTCTGTGGTTGAATTGTTCATAGTTTTGATGTAGAATGAAACCGAAAAATCGGAAGTTAGTGAGGTGCTGGATTGTGAATGAAAGAGAAAAAAATATTCACTTATGGTTTGAAATGTGGCTTACAAAACAGGATTTAGGTATTGATAATATTTTTGCAGAAGATGTAATTTATACTGAAAGTTGGGGTCCAAAATATAATAACCGTCAAATCGTAAAACACTGGTTTCAGGAATGGAATACTCGTGGCAAAGTCGTTGCTTGGGAAATCAAACAATTTTTCCACAAAGGAAATCAGACGATTGTGGAGTGGTATTTCAAAAATGAAATGAACAATGGGAGCATAGAGGAATTTGATGGAATTTCCCTGGTTGAATGGACAAAGGATAATAAAATAAAATCATTGAAAGAGTTTGGCTGCAATTTGAATAATTATAATCCTTATGAGCATAGTGACCTGCCCGAATTTAGGGACGAAAGAGCAAGTTGGTTTTAATATTAGGAATCAATAGCGTCCATTTTATCGGAAAACATTTAGGACGGACAGGCAAAGTAGCTTGCCCGTCCTTTTCTTTATCGCTCCTGTTCCTGCCGCTTGGTGCGGCTCTGCGTCTGCTCCGGTTGGTCGGCGCGGAGTGCAATATCCACGCACCTGCGGATTTTTTGAAGCTCGGCAACCTCGGCGCGGGTATCTTTCAGTTTGGTATAATCGCTGTCCCTTTGTGTTTTGAGGTCAGCATATTCCTGTTCCCATTCCGCAATAGGCAAGGTCTTTGTTCCTTTCGGCAGATTTGCATGGAGATAGCGGTTTGCCGCGTCCCATAGGGTAAGCTCGGCGCGGCGAGCTTCTGCAAACTTCTCCTGTTTTCCTTTCCAGCGGATTTGCCGATACTCGTCCTGTATGGGCTTGTAGGTCTGATAATTTCTGCCGTGCTCCAAGAGTTTTTGCAGTTCTTTCATGCGCTGCTCGGCGGTTTTCATTCCCTCCCGGATTGAATAGGCTTTATCACTGACAGAGGAAAGAGAAGCGTCCAGCTCATCAAGATTAGAGATACCATGCTCGGAAAGATAGTTGACCGCTGCCGCTATGGTTTTCAGTTCATCGGCTGTGTGCTGTTGTTGCCAACGCTGCGAATACTTCCGGCTCTTTTCTCTCTGAACGCTCAAATACTTCGTCAACAGATTTGCAAGGTTGGGAGATTGCGGCGGCTGCTTCGGGGCGGTTTCCCGCGCTTTGAACAGGTCGGCAATCCATTCCTTGAGCTTCCCAATCTGCGCCCGGATTTCCCGGATAAGGCGGTTTGCCTTTTGGATATTTCGGTTCAGTTCGCCTTTCTCGGTGGCGATGCCTTTCTTCTCCATCTGGCAAGCCGCCACGCCCATGTGGACGGTGGGTATTTCGTCTATGCCGCGCTCGGCGTTGCTGCGGTGGTCGATACGCTCCGGGCTTCCGTTTCTCTCCAAAAAGTCGTTGGTAAAGTCAGCCCATGCCTTGCGCCACAAGAGGGTGTTGTCCTTGTCGTTCCAGCCTGTAAGGTCAATTTTGTGCGTCTTGTATCTGCCGCTTGCAAGCCGTATGCGCTCGCCGTTTTCGTCAAGGTCATATTCCTTTTTGGATTTCGCTGCCCATGTGCCGCGCTCGTCAAGGGGGCGCATGGTAAGCATGATGTGACAATGGGGGTTGCCGCTGTCGGTGTCGTGAATGGCATAATCAACGCACATTCCTCTGGAAACAAATTGAGAGGAACAGTATTCCCGGACAAGCCGGATCTGTTCCTCTCTGGATAATTCTATGGGGAGCGCCGCGTCAATCTCTCTGGCAAGCTGGGCGTTCCCGGCTTTCTCGTAAAGCTCCACGCTGTTCCACAAGGTTGAACGGTCAGAGAATGAGGGTGGCGCGTGGGGCGGCAGCATGATTTCTGTATGGACAACGCCGCCTTTGCGGGTGTAGTCATGGGTCATTCCGTCCCATTCGTTTGTCAGCTTTTCGCCGCTTCGGTAGGCGGCTGCGGCAACGGCTGATTTGCCTTTTCCTCGGCTCACAATGCCGATGTTCCAATGGTAAATGGCTATGGGTATCACCTCCCGGATAGGATAATAAAACCCGCAAAAATGGTACAGACGCCAAAGGCGGGTGTACTGTTTTTGTGGGTGTGCAGGGATAGCCGCGAAGCGGCGCAAGGGGTGCAGCCCCTTGTTGCGGCAAAGCCGCCATATCGGAGCGCGGGGAAATCTCCCTGTGCGAAGATAAGCCCTCGGCAGAGCGCACACGCCCGTAAGGGTGTATAAGTGCGCCCTTAGTTCCTAAGGGATTTATTCGGCGTTCCTGCTTTCGGCTCGTTTTTTCAGATATTCCCGCGCTGGTTCACTCGTCAAGGCAAGCCTAAGAAGTGCTGCGGCTTCCTCGTCGGTCATGTTCTTTGCTTCCGGCACAATGCTTTCAAAGACCGCGCCCCGGACAATAAGGCGGTGGCTGCGTGTTCTGCGTTCCTCTTTGGATAGCTTCTGACGCAGCATCTTTTCCCGATTTTCAAACTGCCGGATTTTCTTCTTCCCGTCCTCAATCTCGGCAGTCAATTCCTCGCGGGTTTTCTCTCTTGGCTTTGTCATGGGTGGTCGCTCCTTTCTGCCTGTCGGCATAGAAAAAGGACAGTCGATTTTCTCGGCTGCCCTTGTGGGTGGCTATTCAATTTTAGTCTGCTGTTTTCAAATATATAAAATAGCTTGCTGTTCCGCCATAGCCATTTTCAGTATTCCATTCAGCTGTTACTTCATAAATATATCCGCCCAGTTTAAGAGTGAGTACGTTTCCAACAATAGTTACATCTTCGCTGTTTGTAGCAGGCTCTCCCCAATGTTCGTCACTCCAGCACTGCACACTTAAAATTGTATCTGGGTCTTCTGTAAATCTTAATGTAGCTGTTGTTTCTGTTGTTTCAAATGGCGGGGACAACAGATCCTTGCACTCTAACGGGTGTGGGCTATCAGCTATTGTGCTTTCAGCAGTTCCGTCAATATTTGTTTTTTGCCACGAATAAGTTCCTAATACTGCACCGATAGCGGTTTCGTCACTCACAACGCTTAATGTGGGCGGTTCTTCCAAAATTATATTGGCAGTCCCAGAGTTTAGTAATTCATTTGCATAGCTGTTGAGTGCTTCACATGGCTCATATTTTGTCTTATAACCGATACCGTCAATGACAATAAATGGGTTATACGCCATAATATCTGTTTGTGTACCGTCTACCATAGTCAAGGTAAAAACAACGCCTTGTCCATCATACTCTGTGTAAGAATTATCCTCATTATAGACAACAACATCATTCAAATATTCAACTAATTCTTGGATATTTTCAATCTCAATCGTTTTGTCTGGCGGTGTTAATAACACTTTAGCGGAAACAATCTGCGCTGCGTCCAAATCCTTATACGGTTTTTTCCCCTGTTGTGAAAAAAATACGATTACCGCGATACCTACTAAAATGATACAAGCTATTGCAATCATCAATCTCTTTTTTCTCATGGAACAAGCCTCCTGTTCTTCTCTGTTACTTGTATAGACGAAAAAATTGAAAGGAAGTTTCACTATCTATAAATATCATAGCACATGGTTATGAATAAATCCACCTCATTTCAGCCTGTCAGTGGCCTTGTTTTCTCTGGCAGACCGCCGCGCAGCTTCCCGCCGTTCCTCGTTGTATGGGGCGGTCAGACGGAAAGAGAAGCGCCCCTTTGCAATCTCAAACTCCATGCAGCCCGTTTCGGGGTCTGCGTCGGTCTGGCGGCACTGGTCGGGGTGCTGTCTGGCGTAGGCGGCAAGCCGCTTTTTTAAGTCGGTGTTGTGGGTGCGGATATGGATAAGGGGGTCTTTCTCGTCAAACCAAATATCGGTGGTCTTTTCCTGCTTCGTAAGCCCTGTTCTCATAAACTCTCCTTTCTGCGCCCCTGTTACGCAATAGGGGCATTTTTCGGGTGTTTTTCCCGGCTCTTGACTTGGGGAAAATGAGGATTTTCAAATAGAAACCGCCCGGACAGGGAATGGTTCGTCGGGGCGGCTGTTATCGCAAGATTTCTGTTTTTTCCGGCTCTTGACCGTCAGACGCGGATAAACGCGAGCTGTCGGCAAGCACCAGTTTGAGCAGCTTGTCGCGGAATGTTTCTGTGCTGCTGTGATTGAAAAATAACTCCGCAACAATGGTCTGCCCGTTCCTCTGGGTCGTAATGATACTGTCGGGGGTCTGTTCTGCCATAGGCGGCTCCTTTCTTTGGGCGCAAAAGAGGGATTTCCCGTAGTTCGGAAAATCCCTCTTGGTTGACGGTTATTCTGTTTTACTGTGTGGGCTGTGCGGCGGCTGCCTGTGCCTTTCGCCTTGCCCGGTATTCCCGCGCTTTCATGCGGTCATACTCCCGCTGCTTTTCAAGATTTCTCGCCCGGTACTCCCTTGAATACTGCCGGTGGTAGGCGCGGCTCTTTTCCTTTTTGGCTTCTTCGATTTCCTCCCGCATTTGCCGGATTTCCTGCTCGGTCGGTTCCGCAAGCTGTGTCACTTCATTCTCAAACTTGCCGATATAATTGAAATATATGCTGATGTGCTGGATTGCGTATCTCGCCCTTTTCTGGTCGCGCTCATGCACTTCAATCCGGCTGATAAACTCGTTGAGAATGGCGGGGGTAAGTTCGGTAAAGGCGGCATGGCGTTCCGTCAGCTTCAAAAACTTCTGCGCCCGTCCTCCCGCGTTCTCATAAGCGGATAGCTGCTCTTGGAGCGTGGCAAGCTCCGCTTTCAGCGCATAGTATTCTTCCGAATACTTCTGCGACATCTGCTCATAACGGTCTTGTGGGATCGTGCCGAGGGCGTTGTCCTCATAGAGCTTATTCAGCACCTTGTCAATCTGTTCAAGGCGCGTCGTGATTTGCGGAATACGCTTCTGCTGTTTCTTGGTCTGGTCGGTCTGCTGCATGGCAAGGTTCTTTTTCACTAAGGCTTCAAACTCCGCCCGATTGCTGATAGAATAGTCCTCGATTTTCTTCAGCACTTCCGCGATGGTCTGCATGAGCAAGTCCGCGTCCATGATGTGCGGGGAATGGCATTTGGGGTTCTTGGCTTTTCCCTTGTGGTACTCGCTGCAATAGGCAACATGGCGCTTGCCGCCGTTCCGGTAATCTATACGAATGTGCATTTTTGCGCCGCAGTCTTTACAGAAAAGCAAGCCGGACAGAGGGTGGATTTCCCCGTCCCCGTTGGGGCGTTTGACGGGCGCGTTTTTCAAAATCCGCTGTACGGTTTCAAAATCGCTGCGGCTGATAATCGGCTCATGCACATTTTCTGTGATGTGCCATTGGCTCCGGTCTACATAGTGGTTATGTTTATCCCGGAAATGCTTTGTAGTCTTGAAGTTGACTACATCGCCGCAATACTCCTGCCGTGTGAGGATATTGGTCAAGGTGGCTTTGTTCCACTTGCAGCGGCTATCCTCGTTGAGCGTCTTATTTTTACAAGTTCCCCGCCCCCGGTCTTTCATATAGAAAGTGGGGGTAGGGATTTGCTCGTTTTTCAGATGCACGGCGATTTGGTTGCGGTTCTTCCCACCGATAAACAGACGGAAAATCAAACGGACAACCTCGGCGGCTTCCTCGTCGATTATCCAAAAATCCTTGTTGTCCGGGTCTTTGACATAGCCGTAAGGGGCTTCGGTGACAATCGGCTTTCCACTCATGCCTTTGGTCTTAATGCCCGTTTTCACTTTCTTGCTGATGTCCTTTGCATACCACTCCGACATGATATTGATAAAGGGCGCAAACTCCAATGTGTCGGGTTTCTCGCTGTCAATGCCGTTGTTGACCGCGATAAAGCGCACATTGTTCCGTCTGAATATCTCCATCGCGTTGCCGACTTGGAGATAGTCGCGCCCCCAGCGGGTAAGGTCTTTCATAATGCAGACACCGATTTTCCCGTTTTCCACATCGTCCATCATGCGGGAGTAGGCGGAACGGTCAAAAAACCTGCCGCTTTCGTCATCGTCGATGTAGTGCCGGATATTGGTTAGGTGCTGCCCTCTGGCATAGTTCTCCAAAAATATTTTTTGGTTCTGTATGCTGTTGCTCTCGCCGCCGTCCCTGTCCTCGTCGCCCACGGAAAGGCGGGAGTAAAGGGCTGTAATTTTGCTATAATCAGTCATGTGCATAACCTCCTGTGCGTCCATGTATGTGTCATTTACACTTAAAATTATGCACTCCAGCGGGCCGAACCATATTCCAAACCATGTCGATATTTCTTGGCGTTCTTGCTTTTAAGATACACCGCCAGCCTCAGACTGCCTCCACAACACAGCCCTACCAACAAGTCCAATGGATGCAGGCTTGGCCAGAAACTTTGCAACGCCCCAGGCAGAACCGCAACCAGCGAAAGAAACTTTTCTGAAGCATCCGCCCCTTGTGCCATTCGCCATGCCTCTCCAAAATTGGTAGCAAACAGTCCCATCAGGATATACGGCATATTCAGCAAAATGAGCTTTTTGATGTCCAATGTCTTTTTCATCGTTCCAGCTCCTTTCGCTTGGTGCGATCCACCACAGCATTTTTAACCATCTCTTTGAACTGGTTAAGTTTTGCCAGTACGGACGGGCGCTCTGTTTTCGTTGCCTTTTTGACCTTTTTGTTGGTGTACTCTGTAAAAGCTGCTGTCAGAGCATCTGCATCACGGCCTTTGAAAAAAATCAGGTACTTTGGCGGAGAACTGCTGCGGTCCTTTTTCACCGCATAATCCACACCATATTTCCGGGCGATTTTCTCAAACTCCTTGATAGAGGGGTCTGTGATCTCAATGTTGGATATTCCCTGATTCTGCCCGACAAGCTGCTTCACAGTCTGTTTTCCATGCGGAACAACCGGCGCATCACGGCTTCTCTGTTTTTCCAGCTTCTTTTCCTTGCGATGTGCCATGTACTTGCTTATGGCAGCCTTAAACATTCTGCCGGTAAACTTTGTTCCACTGACAACCAGCGTCAAAGTTCTGTTTTCCACTTCTTCCTGCATTTTCTCGCCTCCTTTCCACGAAGTTTGCAGGGAATCTCTTTTTTTGCTAAGGCGGAACCACCAGCCGCCGCAGAAGATAACGCTTCATATCACCCTCCTTAGCGTAACTGGTCAGAACGGTCATAGTGCAGATTGCCCTGACGTACCTTTGCGTGGCTCAAAATCTTAATCTGCCCCTTTTCCTGACTATCCAGTGCTTTTTCATAACCGGTATCCGACAGGAACAGGCGGGTTCGTTCGCCTTTCCAGCCAACAGGGGAATCGTTCGTCAGCACATCAAAAATAATCATGTGCCGGGTGTCCTCCGCAAAACGCTGGAGATCCATATATCCATGACCGTGATAATTCTGCGCTCCTGCCTTTGCCCGCATTTCTTCCATCAGCTGCCCTATGGTCTTTCCCTCAGACATCATGCTTGCTCCTTTCTCCCGGCAGTTCCGGGCAATAAAAAAGCGACCATTTACCAGCCGCCATACAGATCGTGATTTACTTGTGAGGTGTAATGATTGCTTATCGTGGTCGGTGCATTGAACAGAACGGTCAGAAGATACTGCTTCATGTTGCGAATTTCCGTGGTGTTCTTCTGTAAACAGTCCATGACAAACTCAATGTGCGAGTTATCCAGCTTCAAGAACCTGGAACGAACGATTTCATGCGGAAAATCGCTTCCTGCAATACGGGTGGTCTTTCGCTTTGCACAGACCGTTTCCACGATCAACTCCACAATTTCGTCCAAATCCTCCCGATAAGTTTCATACTGCTGACACAGGTATTCATACCCGATATTCTCCTGAATCAATTCCCGATAACTCTCTATCTCTGTGAGTGACATCACATCCCTTCCTTTCCGTTCCGGCAGACAATCTGCCGCGCAATCCCGGAAGGGAATGGAATCGGTACTTGATCCATAAATATTTTGTTTTTGAGTATTTGATTTCTCTATATTTAATTCTGCGGGCTTTTCCGTATCCGGTTTATCCATATACGGGTTTTCCGTATCTGGTGAATCCGTATCCGGTTTTCTAAGCTGTGGCTGCTCGTATATGACATACTCTGTATCGCTGATGCGTCCCTGCCGGTCACGCAGCTTGTGCCGTACAATATAACCGGCGGCCTCCAATTCCCGCAACGCAGCGCCTATGGCATCCACGCCCTCCTTACAGATCTTTGCAAGACCACGGGTGGTGTAATTCCAGTCCTCTGGCAAAGATAACATCATGGAAAGCAGTCCCTTGGCTTTTAACGACAGGTTTGCATTTCGTAAATGATGATTGCTCATCACGGTATAATCACGGGTCCGTTCAATGCGAAAAACGGCCATCGACCTCACTCCTTCCGAATTTTGGGTACAAAAAAACCGCAATCCTCATTCCAAAGAATTGCGGTGTTCAACACTTTTCAAATTTTCTTGCATAGAACCAAAACAGCGGCTTTCGAGGACGCGCCTCTGTAAATGGCTCCTCCTGGGCGAAAGGAAGTGTTTGCATCACTCGGTCAATATCCGTTGATTCCATGTCATGCTGAGATTTGCAATCTTCCCGGATTGCTTCTTGAATTTCCTTTACCGTACACATAGTCATTCCTTTCCTTTCGTTGTATGGGTTTATGAGCGGCGGCGTTTCCCCGGTTTGAAATCGAGGATATGTCCCTCAATCACACGAGCGTAACGCTTGATCTTGATCTCCCGGCGCTGCTGGCTTTGCAGGGCGGCCTGATACCCGTCCTCAGTCAAAAACAGCCGCATTTCCTCTCCGGGGCTGCCGTAAGCTGTGCTGGGACGCAGGACGGAAAACTCAATCATCCAGCGGGTGTTATCCCAAAACCTCTCTACGGCGAGAATGTTGTGTCCTTTCAGCTCACGGGCTGAAATATCTTTCATAGGCGGCTCCTTTCATCGTTCCTGGTCTCTCTGACGCTTTTTCTGCCATGCCTCCAGCAGCTTGATGATGGTTTCCTGCATCCGCTGAGGCGTATAGCTTTTAGGGAAATACTTCCGCAAGGTGTCAGAGGTAAATGTCACTCGATCCAGATCGCTTTTCTTTTCCTCACCCATGATGACACGCATCATATCGAGGGTCAGATGCCCCTCCTGACTGTATTTTTTAAGCCGCTGGGCTTGAGAAAGAGAAGGGGTAGCCTGTTCGCTGTCCATCGCGTCCAACAGGTCTACCTGTTCCTCCTTTTTGAGAAAGGACAGCTCATAAGCAGGATTTAAGGCAATTTTCTTTTCATCCACCATGTCCATCAATTCAGGAATCAGCTCTGTCAGACGGATATAGCGCTGAATTTGATTTCGACTTTGCCCCACCTGTTCAGCAAGTAACTGGTCTGATCGCTTTTGTGTCCCAACTTGGGACACATTTTCTTTACTCGGTCTGCCAGCCTGTCTTTTCATGGCATCCAGTTTCATCTTGTAAGCAAAGGCTCTTTCACTTGGGAGGAGACTTTCGCGTTGCAGATTGCTGTCAACCATAATGATCGTGGCGGCATCATCATCTAAATCCCGAACAATGACCGGCATGGTCTTCTTTTCTGCCAGCTCACTGGCTCTGTGCCGCCTGTGTCCGGCCACCAGTTCATAACCACCCTCCGGGTCAGGACGGGCAATCGCAGGAACCAGCACACCATACTGCTTGATACTGTCTGCGGTTTCCATCATTGCTTCGTCATCCTTGACTTTGAATGGGTGGTTCTTAAAGGGATGCAGTTCAGACAGCGGAATCTCCTGAATCTTTTCCAGCTTTGCATCCTGACGGCCTTCTTCGGTGGAGAACAGATCATCTACCGAGGCCAGCTCTATTTTTTTCGCGCTGCTTTTCAAGTTTCAACACCTCCTTCGTCAGATTTCGATACCCCTCTGCCACCTTGCCGCCAGGGTCGTGGGCGAAAATACTTTTTCCCTCTGCGCTGATTTCCTTTGCACGGACAGAATGGGGGATCTCTGTGCCGAATACTTTGATCTTGCTGCCATAGGTCTCCCGCAGGAGCGCGGAAATCTCTTTGGCAAAGTTGGTTCGGCTGTCCACCATCGTCAGCAGGATACCGTCAATCTGGAGCTTGGGATTGATTTGCCTCTTTACCTTGTTTACCGTGGAGAGCAGCTGTTCCAGCCCTTTAGCGGGCAGATACTCTGCCTGAACGGGAATGATGATCCTATTCGCAGCCGCCAGCGCATTGACCGTAAGCATCCCCAACGAAGGCTGACAGTCAATCAGGATATGGGAATATTGTCCCTTCAGTGTGTCCAGGTATTGCCGTAAAATCGTTTCACGGCTCATGGCGTTTACCAGAGAAACCTCCATACCGGAAAGCTGAATATCCGCAGGCATCAGGTCAACGCCTTCTGCATGATGCAGAATACCTTCTCCGGGGCGTATAGGCTGATCCATCAGAATTTTGCCCATTGCATCCGACAGTGTAAATGGCAGCTTGTCTGGTTGCGGATTTCCCAAGCTGATTGTCAGGCTTCCTTGCGGGTCCCCGTCGATCAGAAGCACTTTCTTTCCGGCCTGTGCCAGACCTATTCCCAAGTTCGCACAGGTTGTTGTTTTGCCAACGCCGCCTTTCTGGTTGGCAATGGCGATGATTTGTGTGTTCATGACTTCACCTCATTTCTGATTGTTGCTGTTGTTTCTGGAAATAGAAAAAGCCGCCACTTCAAAATCATAAAGTGACGGCCCTTTCTAATGCCGGAATCTCTGAAACAAAAAAGCACCCAGTTATTTGTTACTGAGTGCCTGCATTAGAATCGTATTTAATTGTTCAGATTTGGTCAGATTATGCCAAACTCTCCAGCGAAAAATCCGGTGTCTGAGAGTGCCAAATCACCCTCAAAAATACCCCCGAAATTGCTCTCTGGTTGTCCTATTTTTTAACCACTAAGGCCGTTTTTTGACCCCATTTTTGCCGGTTGTCCTATATTTAACCACTAAAAATTGGGTGAAAACGGCTCTCGTTTGGTCAAATCAAGTCAAACTATATCAGCCCGTTTAGGTATAAGAAAACCCCGGAAAACCTTGATTTTCCGGGGTTTTTGAACCATTTTGATATAGTCTGAGCAGTCGATTATCGCTTGCTGAACTGCGGAGCGCGACGAGCTGCTTTGAGACCGTATTTCTTACGTTCTTTCATACGTGGGTCACGAGTCAGGTAACCTGCAGATTTAAGAACCGGTCTGTAATCAGCGTCAGCCTCAAGGAGTGCTCTGGCGATTCCATGACGGATAGCTCCTGCCTGTCCTGTATATCCACCACCACATACATTAACGATGACATCAAACTTGTCAACTGTCTCTGTAGCCACGAGCGGCTGGCGAACAACAACTTTCAGAGTCTCAAGTCCGAGATACTCATCAATGTCTCTCTTATTAATAGTAATTTTTCCTGTTCCAGGTACAAGATATACTCTTGCGATTGATTTTTTTCTTCTTCCTGTTCCGTAATATTTTGCGTTAGCCACTGTTATTTCCTCCTTTCAACCTCTACCTAAAATGTAAGAACTTCCGGCTTCTGAGCCTGATTTGCATGCTCTGGGCCAGCGTAAACATGAAGCTTCTTGATCATGTCTCTTCCCATAGGTCCTTTCGGAAGCATTCCCTTAACAGCAAGCTCGATTACCTTCTCCGGCTTCTTTGCAAGAAGCTCAGCAAGTGTAGTCTCTCTCATTCCTCCAACATAATCGGAGTGATTATAATAAACTTTCTGCTGTAATTTCTTTCCTGTTACTTTTACTTTCTCAGCGTTCACAACGATTACATAATCACCTGTATCGATGTGCGGTGTATATTCCGGTTTGTTCTTTCCTCTGAGCACTTTAGCGATCTCAGATGCAAGGCGTCCTAATGTAGCACCTTCAGCGTCAACCACATACCATTTTCTTTCAATCTTATCCGGGTTAGCCATATAAGTTTTCATGGGTGTTCCTCCTATAAATAATCATTATATACTATTGCTTATTTATTTGAAATCAGCA
>OLER01000100.1_pt1 | contig 12048 bp, 6 predicted proteins | sample 1602761 | NCBI WGS metagenome assembly OLER01 (sample SAMN02674795, study PRJEB24791) | human gut metagenome, SKBSTL041 | isolation source: stool | host: Homo sapiens | place: USA
ATCCATACATCTTTTTGAGTAGCATGTGAGAGGTCTGTTATATCATCGGTTTCCCAAAGTATGACTCTGTTTTCTGAGCCCTGTGTATAATAATATTTGCCTTCATGAAAAATAGCCCATGGCTCTGCTCCACGTTCAAGTAACGGGTTCGTATAGGTATTTCCTGCGGCTACAGTTTCTTTCTCTGTTGTAGCCTTCTTATGCTGGCAAGAGACACCGATTAATAAGATAATGGATAATAAAAACAATCTGCTTCTCATGGTACTTCTCATTTGATAATGACAATGCAAAGTAAGCATAAAATATTGATAAATCATGCAAATGGAAGTAGAATGGTCAGTTTTTGTTGTTAAATGAACTGTAATTTCTGAAACTTTTCTTTGTTTTTTCTCATCTTTGCGAAGTGAACTTTTAAATAAATAATATATGAAACTTAGACATCTTTTTCTTTTCTGTGTAATTTGCTGTTCTGTATCTATATCTGCCCAAAACAAAAGTAAGCTTCCGAAAACGAGTGGTAATCCTATTTTCCCTGGTTGGTATGCCGATCCGGAAGGGATTGTGTTTGGAGACGAATACTGGATTTATCCTACCTATTCTGCCGCTTATGATGATCAGATATTCATGGATGCTTTCTCATCAAAAGATTTGGTAAACTGGACCAAGCATCCGAAAGTACTTTCCAAAGAAAATATCAGCTGGCTCAGACGTGCATTGTGGGCCCCGGCAGTAATCCATGCTAATGATAAATATTATTTCTTCTTCGGAGCCAATGATATCCAAAATAATAATGAGTTAGGCGGAATTGGAGTTGCTGTAGCAGACAATCCTGCAGGACCTTTTAAAGATGCGTTGGGAAAACCGTTGATTGATAAGATTGTAAATGGTGCTCAGCCGATTGATCAGTTTGTATTTAAGGATGATGATGGACAATATTATATGTATTATGGTGGTTGGGGACATTGTAATATGGTGAAGATGGCACCGGATTTATTGAGTATTGTACCTTTTGAGGATGGTACTATCTATAAGGAAGTGACTCCCCAAAATTATGTGGAAGGGCCGTTTATGCTGAAACATAATGGAAAATATTATTTTATGTGGTCGGAAGGTGGCTGGGGAGGTCCGGATTATAGTGTAGCCTATGCCATTGCGGATTCACCGTTCGGTCCGTTTGAAAGAGTCGGAAAAATTCTGCAGCAAGATACTAATATAGCAACCGGTGCTGGTCATCATTCGGTAGTTAAAGGTCCCGGATCAGATGAATGGTATATCATTTATCACCGTCGTCCGTTGGGCGAAACTGCAGCGAACAGCCGTGCAACTTGTATAGACCGTATGTATTTTAATAAAGACGGAAAAATAGAGCCTGTCCGTATGACTTTTGAAGGAGTAGGAGCTAGCCCTTTGGCAACCCCTGTTCGCGCTAAAACATATGCTAATCCTGTAATAAACTTTAGTTTGCCCGATCCTACTATTATAAAAGGAGACGATGAATATTACTATCTATACGCAACTGAAAGTATTAAAAATGTACCTATTCATCGATCAAGAGACTTGGTAAACTGGTATTATGTAGGTACTGCTTTTACAGATGCTACCCGTCCAAACTTCGAACCTAAAGGGAGAATATGGGCACCGGATATTAATAAAATCGGTGATAAATACGTAATGTATTATTCTATGTCCACTTGGGGAGGTGAGTGGACATGTGGTATTGGTATTGCTACTGCTGATAAGCCGGAAGGACCATTTACTGATTTGGGTAAGTTATTCCGGAGCAATGAAATCAATATACAGAATTGCATTGATCCTTTTTATATTGAAGATAATGGAAAGAAATACCTTTTTTGGGGGAGCTTCCACGGAATATATGGTACGGAACTGACAGATGATGGTCTCTCTTTGAAGAAAGGTGCTCCAATAGAGCAAATAGCCGGTACTGCTTATGAAGGTACGTATATTCATAAACGGGATGGTTATTATTATTTGTTTGCTTCCATCGGCCGCTGCTGTGAAGGTTTGAAGAGCACATATACTACAGTTGTGGGGCGTTCGAAGAATCTGTTCGGCCCTTATGTTGACAAGAAAGGGCGTTCAATGTCAGATAATCATCATGAGATATTGATTCAGAAGAATAAGGCATTTGTCGGTCCGGGGCATAATTCTGAACTGGTGACAGATAAGAAAGGAAACGATTGGATGTTCTATCATGCGGTCAGTGTTGCTAATCCGGAGGGCCGTGTATTGATGATGGATCGTGTGCAGTGGAAAGGTGGCTGGCCGTTTGTGAAAGGCGCTGTACCTTCCTTGGAGACTGCTGCTCCGGACTTCAGATAAGTTTTTTCATATGGCTATTCATTTCTTTACAATGAAAAATGAGCATATAAAATGTAGTTGAAGTTTAAACAAATAAATTTTATCCAGACACTTTATCCAGAATAGAAAAAGTATTGGGGAAATTGCAAAGAGAAAACTATTTATCTATAGGAAATGATGGCTTTTCTCTTTGCAATTAACTTTTTCTATAAAGGTGGGCTTTTTTTTGATTTATTGTTTTATTTTTGTCCTTGTAAACTCATAAACTTGTTATAGATGGCCTCAGATATACACACTCTCTCTGATTCTCTTTTATGGAAGAGGTTTCTCGAAGGAGATTCGAGTGCGTATTCTCAAATATATAATCAGACTGTACAAGAGCTGTTCCGATATGGTTTACTGTATACTTCGGACAGGGAGTTGGTCAAAGATTGTATTCATGATGTGTTTGTGAAGATTTACACCAACCGTGCCAAATTAACCCCTACTGATAACATTATAGCTTATTTGATGGTGGCACTGAAAAATACACTCTTTAATGCGTTAAAGAAAACATCTGATTCTTTTTCATTGGACGAAGCTGATGAGAAAGAAGACCAGTCCGAAGAGCATTTTTCTACTCCGGAAACTATTTATATAAATAAGGAACAAGAGAAGAATACTCATATGAAGGTGCATGCTATGATGTCCTCCTTAACCACCAGGCAACGTGAAATTGTTTATTATCGGTATATTAAGGATATGAGTATTGATGAAATTAGTAAAATCACGGACATGAATTATCAGTCTGTATCTAACTCTATCCAGCGGGCTTTGGGGCGTGTACGGAATCTATTCAAGCGAGAATAGGAGAGAAGAATATTCAGCTTTTTCCTGCCCATCAAAAAAATATCGAAAATAGTTTGAGAAAAGTGAGTATAAAATCAAAGTAGAACTGTTATCCTAATGTAAAGACAATAAAAATGATTAATTCAGAACTGAAACATACTGATTTTTCTAGATATACTTTTGAAGAATTCCTTCAAAATGATTTTTTTATTTCTTCTGTTAAATATCCAACAGAAGAGATACAAGAGTTTTGGGATCGTTTTGAGAAATCTACTCCTTCTAATATAGATGATTATTTTGCGGCAAGAGAATATATAGAAACGATTTCTACTTCAGAAGGTGATTTGCTTTCGGATCAGGAACTGGGAGAGTTGTGGGCTGATATCCAGACAACAAATATTAAAAATGATAAGATTAAACATAAAAACTTTTTTCTGATAGGGTTGACTGCCGCAGCCAGTGTAGCTATTTTGGTTGGTAGTTTCTTTTTATTAAAGAATTATCAGGCGGTTTTGGCTCCTGATATTGCGACATTTGCAGTTCAGACTAAGACCGAATTACCGGCTACAGAGGAAACATTGTTGATTCTGGCAGAAGATAAAGTCGTAAGTCTGAAAGAAAAAGAGACTACAATTACCTATGATTCTGTAGCAATTAAAGCTAACGAAGAAAATATATCCAAAAAAGAACTGGCGGTTTATAATCAGTTGGTTATCCCACGTGGAAAGCGTTCTGTACTGACATTTTCTGATGGCTCTAAAGTATGGGTGAATGCAGGTACCAGAGTCATTTATCCTACAGAATTTGAAAAGGATAAACGCGAAATCTATGTTGACGGAGAAATCTATATTGAAGTAGCTAGAGATGAAGAACGTCCTTTTTATGTACGTACTAAAGATATGAACGTTAGGGTGCTGGGTACTAAATTCAATGTGACAGCTTATGAATCTGAGCCAATTCGCAGTGTGGTGCTGGCTCAAGGGTGTGTGCAGGTTGAGACGACGCAAACCCCAAAAGCTATTTTAGCTCCTAACCAGATGTTCAGTTCTGTAGAAGGGAAGGAAAATATTTCACAGGTAGATGTGGAACAAATGATTTCATGGGTAAATGGTCTCTATTGTTTCAATAGTGCCGATTTGGGAATTGTATTGAAACGTCTGTCCACTTACTATGGAATAAATGTCGAATTTGACTCAGCGCTAAGTAAGATAAAATGTTCCGGAAAAATTGATTTGAAAGACAACTTTGAGACAGTAATTAATGGATTAACCTTTGTAGCACCAATATCTTATGCCTATGATGGACAGTATAAAACTTATCGGGTCGTGAAAAAATAGACACAGAAAAATATAGTAATTAATAAAATAAATCTCAAGAATTTATGGCGATTTTTATAAAGAGTGGATAATACTGCTGTATTATCCAGATGGGGCTCATATGCCTGTAAGTATTAAGTTATAAAATAATAATATTATGAGAAATTTGGACATTGTTAATATGAAAAATTCAATTAAGGGAAGAAAGAGCAAAATACTCAAGCTATTTCTTTGCTTCTTACTTTTGGGAGTAAGTTATTCTTTCGCTAATAACAATAATTATTCCCAGCTCAAAACTCTCTCGGTGAACGTGAACAATAAGACGTTGAGAGAAGTCTTTCAAACAATAGAGAAAACCAGCCAGTTTGTCTTTTTCTATTTGGATGATGCAATAAATCTGGATCGTAAGGTATCCATTGATAGCAAAGACAAGAAGATAGACGAAATCCTTACTGAACTCTTTGAAGGTACGTCCTGTACTTATAGAATCTCTGACAGACAAGTTTTTATCTCAGGAAAGTCAGCTGCCGTTTCTGCCGCGCAACAACAGAATGCTCGAAAAATCACAGGTCGTGTAACGGACACCAAAGGAGAGCCACTTATTGGTGTGAATGTTACTGTGGATGGAGATACCAATGGTTCAATAACCAATATGGATGGGTTATTTGAATTGCGTGTCAGCAAGAAGAATGCTGTTCTTAAGTTTACTTATATCGGATTTAAACCTTCGGAGGTAAGAATAAACTCATCTACAAATATCTATGATGTTGTACTGGAAGAACAGGTAAACGAACTGGAAGAAACTGTGATTGTCGGTTACGGTACACAACGTAAAATCAGTAATATCGGTGCACAATCCAGTATGAAGCTGGAAGATATAAAAACTCCTTCGGCTAGTTTGACTACCACCTTGGCCGGTCGTCTGGCTGGTGTAGTTGCTGTACAACGTACAGGTGAGCCTGGAAAAGATGCAGCAGATATCTGGATTCGTGGTATTGCTACTCCCAATACGGCTACTCCCTTGATTTTGGTGGACGGAGTAGAACGTGCATTCAACGATATTGATCCTGAAGATATCGAATCATTGACTACTTTGAAAGATGCATCAGCAACTGCTGTTTATGGTGTACGTGGTGCGAATGGTGTAATCATAATCAAAACAAAGCCGGGTAAAATAGGTAAACCGACAATTAGTGCTGATTATTATGAATCATTTACCCGTTTCACTAAAATGGTGGATTTGACAGATGGTGTCTCTTATATGAAGGCGGCTAATGAAGCGTTAAGAAATGATGGACTGGCAACTAAATTTACAGATTCACAAATCCAGAATACAATCTTAGGTAAAGACCAGTATCTGTATCCGAATGTGGACTGGCTGAATGAGATATTTAATGATTGGGGACACAATCGTCGTGTTAACGTGAATGTACGTGGTGGTAGTGAGAAAGTTTCATACTACGCTTCGGTCAGCTACTTCAATGAGACTGGTATGACAGTGACAGATAAGAGCATCAATACCTTTGATTCAAAGATGAAGTATAGCCGCTATAACTTTACTACCAATCTGAGTATCGATGTGACTCCGACAACTAAAGTGGAAATTGGTGCTCAGGGTTATCTGGGTGAAGGTAATTATCCGGCCATATCTTCCAAAGACTTGTATAATGCTGCTATGTCCATTTCTCCGGTAGAATATCCGAAAATGTTCTTTATTAACGGTGAGGCATATATTCCGGGGCGTTCCACCAATAACAACTTCAACAACCCTTATTCACAAGCTACACGTCGTGGATATGATAATCTGACCAAGAATCAGATTTATTCTAATTTACGCATTACGCAAGACCTGGATATGCTTACTAAGGGATTGAAATTGACAGCTATGTACGCATTCGATGTATATAATGAAATACATGTTCATCAGGATCGTGCAGAGTCTACTTATTATTTCTTGGATACGAATGTTCCTTATGACTTGGACGGACAGCCGATTCTGCAAAGAATCTATACGGGCACCAATGTCTTGAGTTATAAGCAGGAAACGAGTGGTAATAAGAAAACATATCTGGAAGCTTCTTTAAATTACGACCGCGCATTTGGCGATCATCGTGTAAGCGGATTATTCCTCTTTAATCAGCAACAGAAACTTCTTTATCCCAAAGGAACACTGGAAGATGCCATCCCTTATCGTATGATGGGTATTGCCGGACGTGCTACTTATTCATGGAAAGACCGCTATTTTGCAGAGTTCAATATTGGTTATAATGGTGCGGAGAACTTCTCTCCTAAAAATCGTTATGGTACTTTCCCTGCGTATGGTGTTGGTTGGGTGATTTCAAATGAAAAGTTTTGGGAACCGCTGTCAAAGGTCGTATCATTCCTGAAGATCCGCTATACGGACGGTAAAGTCGGTAATAGTGATGTTTCCGACCGTCGTTTCATGTATTTGAATCAGATGAAAGAAAATGGAGACTATGGTTATAAACTGGGACCTAACGGGACGAAATATTCAGGATATGAAACATTGAATATGGCTGTGGACTTGATTTGGGAAGAAGCACGCAAACAAGACTTAGGTATTGACTTGAAACTGTTTAATGATGATCTTTCAATAATCTTCGATATCTTCAAAGAGCGCCGTGAAAATATCTTGTTAAAACGTGAAAACTCTATTCCGTCATTCTTAGGATATAATACATCTGCTCCTTATGGAAATATTGGTATTGTTGAAAATAAAGGTTTCGATGCTACAGTAGAATACAATAAAAGATTTAATAAAGACTGGACGCTTGCTATTCGCGGTAATATTACCTATAATAAGGATAAATGGATTGAAGGTGAATTACCGGAACAACGCTATGATTGGATGAATCAATATGGACAGAATATTCTAGGAAAAAAAGGATATATCGCAGAAGGTTTGTTTACACAGGCTGAAATTGATGATATGGCACGTTGGGAGTCTTTGTCCCAGGCAAATAAAGCTACTACTCCGAAGCCGTTTGCTTCTCAGTTTGGTACGGTAAAAGCGGGTGATATCAAGTATAAAGACCTTAATAATGATGGTCAGATTGACGCTTATGATAAAACTTATATCTGCCGTGGTGATGTACCTACTATGGTATACGGTTTTGGCTTCACGCTGGGTTGGAAGAACCTTTCATTAGGTATGATGTTTCAGGGTACTCATGATGCAGAACGTATAATGAGCGGTAGCAGTATTCAACCGTTTAACGGCGGTGGCGGTTCCGGTAATCTGTATAGCAATATTGATGACCGCTGGACTGAAGATAACCCGAATCAGAATGCTTTTTACCCGCGTTTGTCCTATGGAGCTGAAACTTCCAGTAATATTAACAATTTCCAGCCGAGTACATGGTGGGTTCGTGATTTTAGTTTCCTGCGCTTAAAAACAATGCAGATCTCCTATAACTTACCGAAAGACTGGGTGAATAAAGTACGTTTGAAAAATGCGGCAGTCTATGTGATGGGAACAAACTTGTTTACTCTTAGCAAATTCAAATTATGGGATCCGGAGTTGAATACAGATAACGGTGCTTCTTATCCGAATACAACCTCTTATTCTGTAGGCGTTAATTTCACATTCTAAAAACCAATAACAATGAAAAAATATAACTATATACTATTGGGTATGTTATCACTCTTTTTTGTGACAACACTTACTTCCTGTTCAGATTATTTTGATCAAGTGCCCGATGACCGATTATCTTTGGAAGAAATTTTTAAGACCAGAGATGGAGCATTGAAATATCTTTCGAATGTTTATACCTTCTTGCCGGATGAGTTTAATCAGCGCCAGGTACATGAAACCAGCTTGTATCGTACACCGGGACCATGGACCGGAGCGAGTGATGAAACCGAATGGACTTCATCAGGCAATAAAGCCAAACTGATCAATAATAACTCTATTGATGCAACCGAAAACACAATGGTATTGTATCGTTGGAAAAGCTGGTATTCGGGTATTCATGAATCTGCTGTATTTACCAAATATGTAGATCAGGCTCCGCTTACGGCATCGGAAAGAGCACAATGGAAAGCTGAAGCTAAAGCTCTGCGTGCTATTTATTACTTCTATCTGGTTCGTACATATGGTCCTGTGCCTGTTTTGGAAGACGATTATGCTTTGGATACTCCCAGTAATGAATTGCAATTGTCTCGTAGCACTGTAGACAGATGTTTTGATTTTATTGTGTCCGAATTGAAAGAAGCACAGAATGCTGGTCTGCTGGAAGATGCTTCGTCAGATAAAACAACAGGTGTGGGACGTATAGACAAGGCTATAGCCCAGGCATTTATAATTGAAGCATTGACTTATCGTGCCAGCTGGTTGTTTAATGGAGAGTGCACTTATTATGCCGATATGGCAAATCCGGATGGGACGAGATTATTCCCCAGTCAACCGGATGCAGCCACTATCAAGGCTGACTGGCAGAAGGTAGTTACTGAATGTCAAAAATTCTTCGCTGATTATGGCAATCGTTTCCAATTGATGTATACAGATAAATCAGGAAAATCGGTAGCAGGCCCTGATGCTGAGGGATTCAATCCTTATGAGTCTTATCGCCGTGCTATCAGAACGTTATTCTCAGAAATGGGTAATAACAAAGAAATGATTTTTTATCGTATGGATAATGCGGCAGGTACTATGCAGTATGATCGTATGCCCAATAAGTCAGGTAATACAAATGATTACAGAGGTGGCAGTTTGTTGGGAGCTACACAAGAGATGGTTGATGCCTATTTTATGGCCAATGGTATGTCACCTGTTACAGGCTATGCAGCTGATGGTGTCACTCCGATTATCAATGAGGCTTCGGGCTATAAAGAGGACGGCACTTCTTCATCAGACTATAAATCGGCAGATGGTACTCTTTATGCACCGGCTGGAACACGCAATATGTATGTTAACCGCGAACCGCGTTTCTATGCTGATATCACTTTCAGTAATTCTAAATGGTTCTCAGGTACAGAAGGCGATTATACAGTTGACTTCACTTATAGTGGAAACTGTGGTAAGGCTCAGGGTAACAATGACTTTACCAGTACAGGCTATCTGGTACGTAAGAATATGGATTCGGGTGACCGTAATCAAAACTTGGTTTGTGTGTTGCTCCGCTTGACGAATATTTACTTTGATTATATCGAAGCATTAGCATATGTAGATCCAAGTCATGCAGATATTTGGAAATACATGAATCTGATCCGTGAACGTGCAGGTATTCCGGGATATGGTACTGCCAGTTTGCCGAAAGCAACCACTACCAGTGAAATCATGAAACTGATCCAGAAAGAGAAGCGCATTGAGTTAAGCTTTGAGAACTGTCGCTATTTTGATGTGCGTCGTTGGGGACTGACGAATGAGTTCTTTAACAAACCAGTGCATGGTATGAACGTGAACTATGATGGAAATGAGTTCTACAAACGTACAGAAATCACTTCCCGTAATTTTGATCGTCAATACTTCTTCCCGATTCCGCAGAGTGAAATTGATATTGATAAAAATCTGGTTCAAAATGAAGGCTTTTAATTAATTGATTAATAAATCGCAATATATGATGAAACAATATATATTTTCTGCATTATGCTTAGTCTCAGGTGCGTTTTGTTTGTCGTCTTGTAATGATGATAAAGAAGCTAGACCTTATACTCCGGATTACGAGATTGTGCCTGAATATACAAACGCAGATACATGGAAAGCTTATGAGGCATTTAATGAACATCTGTTAGATCAGAATAAGTTTATATATAAAAGTAGCACTGCTGACAAGGCAGCTGTAGACCGTTGGAATGGTGCTGCCGCAATTTGGTGTCAGCCGACTTACTGGGATATGGCAATGAATGCTTATAAGCGTGCAAAGGCTGAGGGTGATACTCAGAAAGAACAAAAATTTAAACAGCTTTGTGATGATCTGTTTGCCGGCAATAAAGCTCATTATGCGAATTTTGATTTTGATGATAATAACGAGAATACCGGCTGGTTTATTTATGATGACATTATGTGGTGGACAGTTACATTGGCACGTGCCTATGAGCTATTCGGAGTTGAGGAATATCTGAGCCTTTCTGAAGAAAGCTTTGGCCGTGTATGGTATGGCTCAGAGAAGGTAGGTGATACCGGTTCTTATGCAGACCCTGAAAAAGGGCTGGGAGGTGGTATGTTCTGGCAATGGCAACCCATTCAAAATCCGAAACCGAATAAATTCAGTGATGGAAAGATGGCCTGTATCAACTTTCCGACAGTTGTTGCAGCATTAACCCTCTACAATAACGTGCCTGAAAATAGAAAAGAATCGACCGACAAACGGCCGGATTATCAGACGAAAGCTCAATATCTAGCCAAAGGTAAAGAAATCTATGAATGGGGAGAGGAAAATCTCTTGGATAAAGCAACAGGAAAGATTGCCGATAGCCGTCATGGAAATGGCAATCCCGCGTGGAAAGCGCATGTATACAACCAGGCAACCTTTATCGGAGCGTCCATACTGCTTTATAAGGCGACCGGAGAGAAACGTTATCTGGATAATGCTATTCTGGCAGCAGACTATACAGTGAAAGATATGTCTGCAGAACATAAAGTGCTACCTTTCGAAGGTGGTATTGAACAGGGTATCTATACTGCCATCTTTGCGGAATACATGGCATGGTTGGTGTATGATTGCGGACAAACCCAATATCTCCCGTTCCTGAAACGTACCATTAAAACAGGTTGGGCAAACAGAGACGAGACACGGAATGTATGTGGAGGCGAATATTATAAAAAGTTGCCGGAAGGTGCGGAAATCGACAGTTATTCTGCTTCCGGTATACCGGCATTGATGCTTTTGTTTCCGGCTAAGAAATAAATAGAAAACGACGGAATTTGCGTAAAATAGATTAAATAAACAGGTGATTTAAATTATGAAACAACAACTGATGATGCTGTTACTGGGAACAGCTTCTGTATTTTGTAGCTGTGAGACCCAGGTAGAACAGCACGAGAAGAATGAATTACGTGCTCCGGCATATCCGCTGGTGACAATTGATCCTTATACTAGTGCATGGTCTACTACGGACAATCTATACGACAGTCCTGTAAAACATTGGACAGGCAAGGATTTTTCTTTACTTGGTGTTGCAAAAGTAGACGGACAAACCTACCGTTTCATGGGAACGGAAGAACTGGAACTACGTCCTTTGGTAAAGACATCCGAACAAGGTAGCTGGACAGGAAAGTATACCACTCAACAGCCTGCTGACGGATGGCAGAATGCCGGATTCAATGATAAAGCATGGAAAGAAGGCGAAGCTGCCTTCGGAACCATGGAGAATGAGCATACAGCCAAAACCCAATGGGGAGAAGAATTTATCTGGGTACGCCGGGTAGCTGATATTCAGGAAGACTTGACAGGAAAGAATGTATATCTTGAATTCTCTCACGACGATGATGCTATTATTTATATCAACGGCATCAAAGTGGTAGATACAGGTAATGCTTGTAAAAAGAACGAACGGGTGAAACTGTCGGAAGAAGTAGTAGCTTCTTTGAAACCGGGTGAGAATCTGATTGCAGGCTATTGTA
>OLER01000101.1_pt1 | contig 12031 bp, 6 predicted proteins | sample 1602761 | NCBI WGS metagenome assembly OLER01 (sample SAMN02674795, study PRJEB24791) | human gut metagenome, SKBSTL041 | isolation source: stool | host: Homo sapiens | place: USA
CTAATTCTCCACCATACAGTTCGTACTCGAACCCGATTCTTTGTGAAAAAGGGTTCGGGTGCGTTTTTTGTTTATCGGAAGTTTGCGTTTGCGACAGCAACAAACACCCCAGTGGGGTGTTTGAGCAACAGAATAGGCTACCAGGAAATCCCAAGTCGTATGACGTGGAATTTTTTGTTTGGATCAAGGACTCGAATGGCATCTACGTAAAAAATCCATAGCAAATGAGCCGGAAGCCTTCTGTAGATCAGAGGCTTCCGGCTCACTGCATATTCATGATAAAAGCAAAATTCCTGCCACCAGTACCATGTTGCAGGCAAAAAAACAGTGCGGGCAGTGCATCCACAAGGGCCGGCGAAAGAGTGAAATCGTCCGGGACAGGATCGTTTTGATTCATGTGATCGACCTTTGCATTTCTCCACGCAGCGCCGGAGAGACCTTTCTTGCTGAATTTCTGAAAAAGGAGCAGCGCTTTTGCGCAAGATCGTCAATGCGTTCTGCAGCAGGTCACGGGTCAATATCCAGCTCACGCAGAAGCAGTTGGAGGGCGGGCGAGATGTTCTCGCGGTTCCATACGGCCCAAGCGGGAACGGTATCGTTTTCCAGCGGGATAAAGGTGAGGTTTTTGTTGGCGGGCAGCTGAGCCAGCACCGGCTCGGCAAGGATGGTATAGCCGCCGTAGAAAGCCAGCTGCAGCATCAACTCCTCCATGGAATACGCAAATTTGATGTTCTGCGGGTCGCTGCCGTGGCGGGTGAGGACTTGCGCAAACTGGTTCCACAACTCCCGATCCATGGCGGGTACATAATATTGTTCGCTGGCAAGCTGGCTGCGGTGCAGGGACGCATAGCTGGACAGGTGGCTCTGGCGGTTGAGCACTACGTACTGGCGCAGCTGGCCTACTTGAGCACGCAGCAGGGAGGAGGCATCCTCCAGCGGGACCAGCTCCAGCTGCAGGGCAAAGTCCAGCTTTTTCTGCTGCAGACGTTTTTTCAGGGTGGGAAAATCCCCAAGATGAAAGTGCAGCGGAATGGCAGGGTGCTGCTCCTTGAACAGCAGCAGCTTTTCCAGAATGGGCAGGTTTTCCATGCCGCTCATCATGCCGATCTCAAGCGGGGTGCTGCACTCGGCAGCAGCGGCGCGGGTGCGGCGGGCGGCATCCTCCGCAAGATCGGTGATGCGCACCGCATACTCGTAGAATACCTGCCCGGCACTGGTAAGCGCCACCGAGTGCCGTGTGCGCTGAAACAGCTCAGTTTCAAGTTCTTCTTCTAGCAGCTTGATCTGCTGGCTGACCGCCGTTTGGGAAACATAGTGCTGCTGTGCCGCTTTGGAAAAGCTCAAATTCTGTGCCACCGCAATAAAATAGCGCATCTGCTGCAGGGTCATGACCGGCTCCTTTTTCTCTTAAAAAATTGCTTATAACTTTTACTTCTAATTATAAGAAGAAAGCAATATTTTTCAAGTGAGAGATATTGTGATAGAATTAACAATCAAAAGGGGCGCACGACCCCGCACATTGAGAAGAAAGAGAAAAACGAAAGGAACCACCAAGATGAAAAAGATCTCGCGCAAAAGCTTTCTGAAGCTGGCTTCTGCTGCTGCCATGAGCGGCATCACCGCCGGTGCACTGGCCACCTGCAATGCTGCTTCCGGCAGCACGGCTGCATCTTCTGCCGCTGCAAAGTACACCCCGGGTACCTACACTGCCACGGCCAAGGGCATGAGCGATATCACCATGACCGCCACCTTCAGCGAGACAGCCATTACTGACATCCAGCTGGATCTGTCCGGTGAGACCGACTCCATTGGTCAGGCCGCAAAGGATGACCTGATCAAGCAGCTGCTGGAAGCCCAGAACAGCACTATCGACGGCGTGTCCGGTGCAACCATTACCAGCGATGCTGTGAAGCAGTGCATGAACGACTGCATCACACAGGCTATGGGAGGCACTGCAGTGTCTGCCCCGGAAGCTTCTGAGCAGGCTGCCGGCTGGCGCACCGCCCCGGAAGCCATCCCGGACAGTGAGATCACCAAGACCTACGATGTTGACGTTGCCATCATCGGTATGGGCTATGCCGGCCTGAGCTGCTACCGTGAGCTGGCCGAAGAGGGTAAGAACGTTCTGGTGCTGGAAGCCATGCCCCGCGAGAGCTGGTGGACGGTCGGCCACGATATTGGCCACATCAACTCGGACTACCTGCTGAGCCACGGTGTGCCCAAGGTGGACGAAGTGGAGTTTGTGAACAACTGGATGATGCAGACCCACGGCAAGGCAAACACCGCACTGGTGATGAAGTTTGCCAAGAACAGCGGCAGCACTGTGGACTGGTGGCTGGACAAGATCAACCCGGACACGCTGGCCAAGACCCGCATCCAGTTCTGGCCGGACAACGAGTACACCGTGCACCAGCTGAACAACGGCATGCACTACTACACCGGCACGCTGGAATGGTGGGAGAACTACTGGGAGAACCCCGCCAGCGGCGAGAAGAACAACAACACCGCCGGTCAGCTGGAGCTGAAGGACCTGAGCTGGGACAATTACAATTATGTGGAGGAGAATTTCTCTGACAATGCCACCGCTCTGTTTGGCACCAAGGGTGTGCAGCTGGTAATGGACGGTGCAAAGGTCACCGGCGTGATCGCACAGGACGGCGACGGCAATTACCTCAAGATCAACGCTAAGAATGGCGTTGTGCTGGCAGGCGGCGGCTTTGGCGGCAACAAGGAAATGATGGACGATCTGCTGCCGGACATCAAGCGTCTGTTCACCAAGGATGAGGACTTCTTTGCTCCCTTTGGCCGCGACGGCTCCACCATCCAGATGGGTGTGTGGGCAGGCGGCCGTCTGGAGGGCGACATCTCCACCATGAACTTCGACTCCATGGCCGTGCCCGACTATTTGCCCGGCCCCCTGTGGGTGGACGAGAATGGCCAGCGCTTCCAGAACGAAGCCTTTGCCGGCCCGGAGATCAACGGCTTCTTCATGGCACGTGCAAAGCGCGGCAATATCACCTCCATCTACGACAGCACCTATGAGACCCAGATCCTGCGCGGCTTCCCCCGCCATCAGGCATTCGAGTACGACATGCCCGCTGTGGTGGAAGCCATGAAGGGCAACTTTGAGGCCGCAAAGGCTGCTGGTGCCGAGGGCACCAACGGCTGGTACTGCGCCGACACCATCGAACAGCTGGCTGAGTACATCGGTGTGGAGCCTGCAGCCCTTTCCGCTACTGTGGAGCAGTACAATAAGGTTTGCGCCGAGGGCTACGACAGCGACTTTGCCAAGGACCCGCACTTCCTGAATGCAGTTGCAAAGGCTCCCTTCTACGCCCATGTCACCACCCCGAGTCTGGGCTTTGCACTGGTGACCACCGGCGGCTTTGTGACCACCAATGACCAGCAGGTGCTGAACGAGGATTATCAGCCCATCGAGGGCCTGTACGCTTCCGGCAACACCTGCGGTATGCGCTTTGGTCCCGAGTATATCACCCCGATCCCCGGTGTGAGCATTGGTATGTGCCTGACGCTGGGCCGCGAGCTGGGCAAGTATCTGGCTGCAAAGTAAGCAGCTGCCTTCGTCAAGGCCTGATCGGCTGCAGGAAAGCCCCATAAGCAATAAAAGATCCCGTCCACTTCTGGGTGAACGGGATCTTTTTTGCGTATCAGACAGGAAAAAGCGGCTCAGAGGTCGTTTTTCTCCTGCCCCAGATTGTCGGATTCCAGGACGACACAAACTATGTTGCCATTGGCGGCGTAACGCCGGAGAACATCCCGGAGTTCCGCAAGGCGGGCTGCCTTGGCGTGGGCCTTGCCAGCAGCCTGATGCCGAAGGACAAGGCCGCCGCCCGCGACTGGGATGCCTGCGCGGAATACGTGCACATGCTGCTTACAAAAGCCAAAGGCGAATAAACCGCAGAAACAGCAAGACCGCTCACCCGAAAAGATGAGCGGTCTTTTGTTGTGTGATGGGATGGCATCGCCGCCGACTCTTTAGACCATGGCTTCGCGTCATCCTGCCGGAGCAGTCGGTGCCGATGCCGTTCTGCTTTGTCTGCTGCGTGAACCACTTTCACTCCTGAAATGAACTGCATGAAAAATCAGAAGGCTTCATTCTATTGACTTTGCCTTTGCAGGGGAGTATACTCCATGTCACCAAGAATATTACGGCTATGACGAGAAAAAGTACCCGGAAGGAATGCTGCAGAGAGCTGCCGGTTGGTGCAAGGCAGTGCAGGGCATCCGTGGGAAGATCCTCTCCGAGCTTTCCGGCTGAATGGACGGTGTGCGCCCCAGTAAGCAGGAACGGCAGGCCCCCGTTATCACGGGCCGCGCGTTGTTGGACGTGCACTGAGTGGTCAGCGTTGTGCTGGCAATAAGAGTGGTACCGCAGAGGATTTTACACGCCTTTGTCTCTTACAGACCGTAGGGGACAAGGGCGTTTTGTTTTGCGGATGCTTTTGTCCCAAAGCATGTCAGAAGGAAAAGGAGAAACAATTATGAAAACACTGGAAAAAGTAAGCGACTTTGTGGGCAAGTACATGGCCGCCATCGTTATTGTGGTGGCTGCGGGTGCCCTGTTCTTCCCCGGCCCGTTCAGCGTGGTAAAGACGGCGTGGGTCAATAACCTGCTGGGCATCGTGATGTTCGGCATGGGCCTTACCCTGAAGCCGGAGGACTTCAAGGTGGTGTTCAGCCGCCCGAAGGATGTGATCGTGGGCTGCGTTGCACAGTTTACCCTCATGCCGTTTCTGGCATGGGCGCTCACGCAGGTGTTCCACCTGCCCACCGAGCTTGCCATCGGCGTCATCCTTGTGGGTACCTGCCCCGGCGGCACCTCCTCTAACGTGATGACCTATCTGTCCAAGGGCGACGTTGCACTGTCCGTTGGCATGACCGCTGTTTCCACCGTGCTGGCTCCGCTCCTCACCCCGCTGCTCACCCTGCTGTACGCTGGCCAGCGTGTTGACGTGAACCCCATGAGCATGTTCATGTCCATCGTCAAGGTGGTGCTGGTGCCCATCGCACTGGGCTTTGTGGTCAATCACTTCTTCCATAAGTTCACCGAGGAAGCCGTCCGTGTGCTGCCTCTGGTCTCCACTACCGCCATCGTGCTGATCATCTGCGCCGTGGTCTCCGCCAACAGCGCCAAGATCATGACCAGCGGTCTGCTTATCCTTGTGGTGGTCATCCTGCACAATGTGCTGGGCTACCTCACCGGCTTTGGCGTGGGCAAGCTGCTCAAGCTGGACTCCACCAAGTGCCGCGCGATCTCCATCGAGGTGGGCATGCAGAACTCCGGCCTTGCAACCAGTCTGGCCGCCGCACACTTTGCACAGTATCCGCTGGCTACCATTCCCGGCGCTGTGTTCTCCGTGTGGCATAACATTTCCGGTGCGATCCTCGCCAACTTCTTTGCCCGCACAGCAGAGAAGAAGGATTGATCTTTCATAACATAGTAAAGCCCCCGGCAGGCGCAAACCTGCCGGGGGCTTTGCTGTGCCTGCGGGCCGGACATCTGCAACAAAACCGGCACAAATTGTGCTTTTCACGCTGCTTTTAGGGCGATTCACGCGGGTTTGCTTCCAAAATGCGGTAAAGTGTGGGATAATCAAGATACTGTAATATATACCCCCCCCCGTAAAAATGCGAGGGGAAAAAGGAGGTTGTACCATGAAACAAGGCAAACTTATCCGGCGTGCAGTATCGGCGGCGCTGGCCGGATGCATGATGTTCACCTTTTCCGCTCCGGCGCTGGCCGAAAGCACCGATGCGCTGATGCAGTTGAGCATGACTCGCCGCAGCGCCGTGAGCGTGCTGGACGCGGAGAACAGCGGAACGGATGCTAATGCGTCTGTTGCTACGAAGTATGGCATTACCATTGAAATCTATGGCAGAGGTAAGGTGGAAGTTGACAGCGATAATTGCAACAACATTCTTGGCTTCCTGAAGTATGATCCTGATAAGCAAAAGTTGACCCTGCTGAAGCCGAATGCCAGCGCAGTCAATTATCTGACCATCGATGCACCGAACACGGACGTGGTGCTGGAATCCACAGAGATGATTGTGAGTAATAATCTGTTGATCGAAAACGCTCGTTCCGTGAAAGTTTCCAGCACTGGTAATTGGGCACCGGTTTATGGAAAAGTGTACATCTACTGTCTTTGCCCTGTTACCCTTGAGCACACGGAAGCAGGCGCGAATTCGGGAGTTGCAATTAGCGGAATTGAGTTTGCCGCTCCGGTAAGTGCGAACGATTTTGTCTACTATACCAGCAATGCGCCTGACGCAACGCCGACGGATGCGGGCACTGGGACGATTCCGGCAAGAACTGAAAACTATCTGCGCATTGTGCCGAAAGTTTCCTATACGATTACCGCAGACGGTGCCACCATCACCGTGGATGGTAAGGCAGTGAACTCGGCCTTTGCGGGCGAAAAGGTCACCGTGACCGCAGCAGGCAGAGAAAACGCAGAGTTTACCGGCTGGACTGCTGAGGGCATCACGCTTACAGATGACCAGAAGGCGAACCCCACAGTCACCTTTACTATGCCGGGCAATAACGTGACTCTGATCCCGAATTACAATGTTGTACAGGATTATGGCATTGCGGTGGGCAGCGAGAACACTACACCAACCCGCGTTACCAGCAAAAACTATAAAGACATTTTAGGAAATGGTGTGCTGAGTTACGACCCGACCACCCAAACGTTGAAGTCGGATGGCAAACTACCAAGGTCGCTTCAAAAAATCAACGCACCCGGCAAGGATATAAATCTGGATGGTAAAGATCAGATTGCTGTGGCTGCAAAGTTGATTGTAGTGGATGCACATAATGTAACGATCAGCAGCAATAAGTTTGCTGCGATTTTCGCCAGAGATGATACCAGCACGATCGACTGCACCGGTAAGGTGGATATCCGCAGCGGCGGAGACGTGGTTGTGAATGGAAATCTGAGTATTAACAATCTCGGTGATGTTGATCTTTATGCAAACGGCAATAGTATTTCGAATAAGGCTCTTACCATTACCAGCGGTGGTAACGTGACCATTGAGAGTACCGACGGTAGAGCGGCGAAAAACCTGACGATCAACAAGGCCGAGGATGTCACCATTTCCATCAGTGATGCCGAAAGAGCAGTCTCCGAAAATACCGACATCACCGCTTCCGGTACTGTGATCCTGAAAAACAATGCACCGGGCGGCCATGTGGGCACTGTTGACTTTACACAGGCAGACGGCAAAAAATACGTCTACTATACCAGCGAAGCCGAGGATGCAAAGCTGATCGACCCGCGCATCCATCCGCTCCCTGATACGGTAGAAAGCAGCTACCTGCGCATTGAGCCGAGGGAGACTTACTACAGCATTACCGTTGCGAACGGCACCGCTCAGGTGGGCGACGACACCACCGGCCAGATTACTACCGCCTTTGAGGGCGAAACGGTCACCGTCAAGGCCAACGCACCCACCGATGAGGATGCCGCCAAGGGCGTGAAGTTCCATCACTGGAAGGTGGAAGAGGGAAACACCGCCTTTACCCTGACCGATGGCAAGCTTGGCTCCAAGGAGGAAGCAGGCACCGAGGAAATCAGCTTTGATATGCCCAAAGGCGATGTGAAGCTGACCGCCGTTTACAGCGTTCCCGCTTCCGTGCTGAGGAGTACCGTTACTGTTGAGGGCGGCACGGCAAAGTCCACTCTGGGCGAGGGCAGCGATATCCCCGCAGAGATCGGCACCGAGGTGGAGATCACAGCTACCCCATATGATGCCGAGAAATACCCCGGCATGGAGTTCGTGGAATGGGAGATCAAGTACCCCGATAGCTTCTACGAGAAATTCCCCGGTGGCATTCCGGAAAATCTGCAGCTCAAGCTGGACAATGCCAAGAGCGCGACCACTACGTTTAAGATGCCCGTTTACCCGGTCAAACTGATCGCCCACTGGTCGGCAAGCCCGGTGGCCAAGCCTGACCCGGACGAACCTATTGATGAAGACTTCGGCGTAGAACCTGCACCCATGGATACCACGGGCGGTGCAATTGCCGCCGTGGCCGTGGGCGGTGCAGCCATCTGGGGCGGCTACGAGATCGCCACCCGCGTGATCCTGAACGGCCTCCTGCCCGAGGGCGCAGCCATCCCGGCAAACCGCGGCCAGCTGGCACTGCTCATCTGGACTGAGAAGGGCAAGCCCGAACCCGCCGCACAGCCCGCGTTTGCGGATGTGACCGACCCCGATATGGCAAAGGCCGCACAGTGGTGCACCGAGCAGGGCACCATGGATGCCAAGGGCGACCGCTTTGAGCCCGAAGGCTGGACCCCGAAGTTCAAGGTAATCGAAGTGTGGAATAAGGCGTTCCCCAAGCAGTAAAACAGCAAACAGCCCCCCGGCAGACGAAGGCCTGCCGGGGGGCTTTGCTGTGCCTGCGGGCCGGACAACTGCAACAGAACCGGCACAAATCATGCTTTTCACGCTGCTTTTAGGGCGATTCACGCAGGTTTGCTTCCAAAATCCGGTAAAGTGTGAGATAATCAAAGTACCGTAATGCATACCCCCCCCCGTAATAATTTTCGCAAAGGAGGAACCCCTATGAAACGAAATATTTTGGCCCGGCGGGCAGCTTCCGCTGCGCTGGCAGCATGCATGATGTTCAGCCTTTCCGCCCCGGCTCTGGCCGCAAGCACCGATGCCCTGCTCCAGCAGAGCACCGCTGCCAAAAGCGCGGTGAGCGTGCTGGACGAAGAGAACGGTATGATGGAAGAAGAACCTGTGTATCAGATGAATCTCAAGTACGGCAGCATCAGAGTCTATATTGGGGATGATGGCAAACAGTATGTCCAGCAGGGCAATAATGAAGCCCAGCAAAAGGACGATCTGCAGATCACAACGGACGGCAGCCCGACGAACAAAACCCTGACCATCGAAGGCGGCACCACTGGTGCAAAAGTCACACTGTCTAATGTCAATATCGAGACTACTTCCGATGCGGCAGTCTCGGTCAGCGGCAATGTGGAGCTGGTCATTGCAGGCACGAATACCCTGCAAAGCGGCCCGAAACACGCCGGTGTGGAAAAGGCCGACGACAACGGGACCCTGACCATCAGCGGCTTCGGTACGCTGAATGCTTACGGCGGCGAGAGCGGCGCAGGCATTGGCGGCGCATGGCATAAAAATGCCAGCAATATTGTGATTGAAGGTGGTACGATCGAGGCCCACGGCGGTAACTGGGGTGCAGGCATTGGCGGAGGTCAAAGCGCGGCGGGTCAAAATATTACGATTCGCGATGGTAATGTAACGGCGATACCCGGTGGCGAAGCAGCAGGCATTGGCGGCGGCTACATGGGCAGCGGCAAAAACATTACCATTGAGGGCGGCACGGTACATGCAGAGTCCGGCGGCGGAAGCGGCCCTGTTGCGGCCATCGGCGGCGGACGAGTGAGTGGCAAAGGCGAAAACATCCAGATCACCGGCGGCAATGTTACGCTGAAAACTGTAGATGACGATGACATTTATATCGGCAATGGTCAACAGGAAGCTGAAATTGACCCCAGCAAGCTGCTTGGCACGATCATCAAACTGGACGAGAACGACGTTAAGGTTGCCGAAATTGTACAGGATTTCAACATCAAAATCAATGATAAGCCTGTTACCAGAAAGAACTATGAAGACATCCTTGGAGACGGCATCCTCTGCTATGACATTGAGAAAAAGACCCTGACGGCAAAAGAGAGAATCAATTATGTGCTGAAGGTCAGAGCGCCGGAGACGGATGTCATTTTGAACGGCGGCATCGGCGCAAGAAGTAGTTTGACGATCGGACAGCAAGGCGATTCGAGTGCTGTAGGTGCACACGATGTGACCGTTACCAGTGACCGGTATGATGCAATTCAGGGCGAGGCTGACATCAACTGCACCGGTAAGGTGAATATCCGCAGCGACAAAAGTATGGCTGTGAACGGAAGCCTGAACATTTATGATTCCAGCGAAGTGACGCTTTCTGCAGGCAGCAACGTTGTGAATGGCAGCGCAAATATCACCAGCAATGGTAACGTGGCCATTTACAGCACCGTTGGCAGAGCGGCGGAAAAACTGACCATCAACAACGCCGAGAATGTCACCATTTCCATCAGAGATGCCGCAGGAGCAGTCTCCGGAGATACCAAGATCACCGCTTCCGGTACTGTGACCCTGAAAAACAACGCACAGGGCGGCCGTGTGGGCACTGTTGCCTTTACACAGGCAGGCGGCAAAAACTACGTCTACTATACCAGCGAAGAGCCGGATGCAAAGCTGATCGACCCGCGCATTCATCCGCTTGCAGAAGCGGCAGGAAGCAACTACCTGCGCATTGAGCCGAGGGAGACTTACAGCATTACCGTGAAAAACGGCACCGCTCAGGTCGTTGGTGACACTGATGGAAAACTGACTACCGCCTTTGCAGGCGAAAAGGTCACGGTGAGCGGTGAGAACAAAAACCCGAGTGTTACAAAGTTCGGCGGCTGGAAAGTGATCAGCCCGGAAGGCTTTGAACTGACCGAAGCGCAGAAAAATACCGAAAAAACTATGACCTTCACCATGCCGGCCAGCCCGGTGGAGCTGAAAGCTTCTTATAGCTTCCCGGCACCTGTAGTAGATATGCAGGTCACAGTGACGGGCGGTACGATCCGCGTCGGAAAGGGCGAAAGCCAGACGGGCACGGTGCTCGTACAGCCGGGCCAGACCGTCACGATCGAAGCCAATGAGCCTGTCAAGGAGAATGAGTCGTTCCATCACTGGAAGGTGGAAAAAGATTCCAGCAAGAATATTGGCATAATTGAGGGTAGTCTGGGCTCCGAAACGGAAAAGGGCACGGAAAAGATCGTCTTTACCATGCCGCAGGACGGCGTGAAGCTGACCGCCGTTTACAGCATCCCCGCTTCCGTGCTGAGGAGTACCGTTACTGTTACGGGCGGCACGGCAAAGTCCACTCTGGACGAGGGCAGCGATATCCCCGCAGAGATCGGCACCACGGTGGAGATCACAGCTACCCCGTATGATGCCGAGAAATACCCCGGCATGGAGTTCGTGGAATGGGAGATCGTGTACCCCGATAGCTTCTACCAGAAATTCCCCGGTGGCATTCCGGAAAATCTGCAGCTCAAGCTGAACAATGCCAAGAGCGCGGCCACGACGTTTGAGATGCCCGTTTACCCGGTCAAACTGATCGCCCACTGGTCGGCCAGCGCGGTGGACGGACCGGACGAACCCCTTGACCCCGACTTTGGCGTAGAACCTGCACCCATGGATACCACAGGTGGCACCATTGCCGCCGTGGCCGTGGGCGGTGCAGCCATCTGGGGCGGCTACGAGATCGCCACCCGCGTGATCCTGAACGGCCTCCTGCCCGAGGGCGCAGCCATCCCGGCAAACCGCGGCCAGCTGGCACTGCTCATCTGGACTGAGAAGGGCAAGCCCGAACCCGCCGCACAGCCCGCCTTTGCAGACATCACCGATGCCGAGCAGGCCAAGGCCGCTCAGTGGTGCGTGGAGCAGGGTCTGCTGGATGCACGGGAAGGCAAGTTTGAATCGGACGGCTGGATGCCCAAGTTCAAGACCATTGAGATCTGGAGCAAGGCGTTCCCCAAAAAGTAACCTCTGAGCGCTTCCTCCGTAAAGCCTCAGAATGACAGATCCCCCCGATACCGGATACCCGGTATCGGGGGGATTTTTTGCGCAGGCACGCGTGGCATTGGCGGTGGCAATCATCTCCGACATTTCAATGATCCAGTGACCTTGCAGTTTGCGCGAAACAAAAATATCCGGCAACTTTCCAACCAAGAGAAAGTTACCGGAGTATTCCGCTTTACTTATTTGTTTTTACCAGCAATGCCTGATACGGCTCCAGTTCCACATCCGCCAGCCAGACGGAAGTGCCTTCCGGGGTGTGATACTCGCCGCCCAGAGCATCCAGACTTGCCCCTGCCGGGTACTCGGTAAAGTTGAATAGTCCCACCAGCGTTTCCTCACCGCGCTTGCGTACCAGCGCCAG
>OLER01000111.1_pt1 | contig 11722 bp, 8 predicted proteins | sample 1602761 | NCBI WGS metagenome assembly OLER01 (sample SAMN02674795, study PRJEB24791) | human gut metagenome, SKBSTL041 | isolation source: stool | host: Homo sapiens | place: USA
TACGATACGTGCGTGAAAACGAGGACGCTTCATGCTATCCTTCGATACCGGAGTCTTGTAAAAGTCATATTTTGCTGCCATATATCTAGTATGAGATTAAAAGGTTATTCATAAGAACATCGTATGCTATTAGTCATTTCACAAGGGTGATATGATCTTTTCACCTATGTGAAACGATCGTTTCATGATTGTGATACGTTCTTTTCACATAGGTGAAAAGATTATAAGCACTTAACAAAGGTACTACATCCATACCACTTAAACAATAGTTTTCCCTAGTATTTCGCACAGATTACTTTTATTTCAAATGACAATATAAACATTTGGAAAACCGCAAGTTAACAGCTTATATTCGCAAAATGAAACAGTAAAAACAACCTCTAAAACATAGCGTCATGAAAACTGTATTGGATTTTTTAGGCCAATTATGGCTTCGCTTCTTAAAACCGGACAGGTCGATCACCGTACCACACCCAAACGAAAGTAAAGCGAAACGATCGAGCGACAGCAACTCTATCCTTCAAAAGAGTCTGGAGACTTTCCTCCAAGAACGGATCGAATTCCGCTTCAACTTGTTGAGCGAGGAGACTGAATATCGATACAAACAATTGGAAACGGATCGCTTCTATCCGGTGACGTAACGTGACCTAAATAGCATTTGCATGGAGGCAAGACGGACGGGGATCGATTGCTGGGATCGGGACGTGAATCGTTTCGTATATTCAAAAGAAGTAAAAGAGTATCATCCTTTCCGGCAATATATGGAGCGGTTACCCGAATGGGACGGGAAAGACCGAGTAAGCGATCTGGCACGACGGGTCTCCTCAGAACCGTTGTGGGTGGAGGGGTTTCATCGCTGGATGCTCGCCTTGGCCTCGCAATGGATGGGTTCGGACTCATCAACCTCGATGAGTTCGACCGGTTGCCCGACCGTAAAATGGCTTTGCTGAAAAATTGGATGCAGATGGCCGGGATGAACGTACGCAAGGCACACGCCAAGCATTTCCATCCCCTACCCCGCCTAGCCTCATTTATTGGCACTACGAACCAGAAGAACCTATTAAGCGACCCCACGGGAAGCCGCCGTTTCCTATGCGTGGAGGTGCAAAGCAAGATTAATTGCGAAGGTATCGAGCATGATCAAATCTACGCCCAGCTGAAAGACGAGTTACAAAAAGGAGAGCGCCATTGGTTCACCTCCGGAGAGGAGGAGGCGATCATGCGATCGAATGAGGCTTTCTATAAACGTCCGATCGAGGAAGATGTGTTCCACGCCTGCTTCCGGGCCGCATGTCCGGGAGACCTAAATGTACATCCACTATCAGCTGCCTCCATTTTCCAGATATTAAAGGAAAAGAACCCAGCAGCCATGCGCGGTAGCACGGCAAGCAATTTCGGAAAGGTACTGACCGCCCTCCATATAGAGCGTAAACACACCCGCTACGGCAATCTTTATCAAGTAGTGCCGCTCACCCTTCACACGTTTCACAGGATTTAGCTGTAGCACAAGCAAATGCGGCCAGTGAAACGTATGTCATCGAAATCATCCCTAGCACTTAAATCTTCTCTCCAGCTCCTCATCTGTCAACATGGAGATGATCGTTTTTCCATCCGGGGTCAGGTTCGAGTCCGGACAAGAGAACAGGGAGGCGATCAGATGATCCATCTCTTCCAAGGATAAGGATTTGCCGGGACGGATAGCGGCGGCTTTCGCTAAAGACAAGGCGATGGCTTCGCAGATCTTCTCATGCACCTCGCATCCGGTCTCGATCGCCCGGTCCACGATATCCTTTACCAAGTTCACCGGATCAAGGTTCTCTATACCGGCGGGCAGGCCATTGATCGCGTAATTGTCATTTCCCAGATTGCTCAGATCAAAGCCGACGAAGCGCAAATCCTCCAATAAGGAAGGCAGTACAGCCGCCTCGGCAGCGGTAAACTCTACGATCTCCGGGAATAAGACTTGTTGGGATACACCTTGTTGCTGACGGATATTCGACAGGTATTGGTCAAACAAAATACGCACATGCGCACGATGCTGATCAATAATCGCCAGACCCGATTTCAAGGATGTCACGATATATCGCCCTTTATATTGATAGCAAGGATTGCTTACCTCCGTAAACAGGTTTTCCGGGTTCGAAGCCTCGGCCGGCAATTCCTCGATCGGGGCATCCTCGAAACTCTCGGACTCCAGTTGGGCAGCCACTCGATCGTTCTCAAACCCTTGATATAATTTAGACCAATCGAATTCCGTTTTTTTATAGGAAGTAGTGTCAAACGGATTATAACTGGAATCCACTTGCACTTTCGGGGCCTTATAAGTACTAGGCTCACTTTTCTTGACCGGGTTGTAAACAGGAATATCGATCGCATCCTCCACGTCGAAATCAATCGTAGGGATAGCGCTCGATTTAGCCAACGCCTCCCGGGTAGCGGCCATCAAGATCTGCCAGATCGGTTGCTCGTTCTCAAACTTAATCTCCGTCTTTGTCGGATGGATATTGACATCGATCGAGGAGGGATCCAACGTGAAATAAACAAAATAATTCGGCATATCCCCGGCAGGAATCAATTGCTCATAGGCCTGCATGATCGCCTTATGGAAATAAGGATGCTTCATATAACGACCATTCACAAAAAAGAACTGCAATGCCCCTCGCTTCTTCGCCGAGTCCGGACGCCCCACGAAACCGGAAATAGTCACCATGGAACTTTGGGCATCCAGAGAGAGCAACTTCTGGTTTAAACTCTTACCATATATATTAATGATGCGCTGACGTAACCCCGACTCGGGCAGATTGAATATCTCCGCGTCATTATGATAAAGAGACATACCCACCTGCGGATTCACCAAGGCGATTCGCTCGAACTCATTGATGATATTCCGGAATTCCGTCTCATTCGACTTCAAGAATTTCCGGCGGGCGGGAACATTAAAGAAAAGATTCTTTACCGAGAAGATACTTCCCTCGTTACAAGCCTCCGGCTCGATACTCTCCAAGTTAGACCCCGCGATGGACAGGCAGGTACCAAGCTCCGCCCCCCTAGCCCGGGTACGCAACTCTATATGGGCGACAGCGGCGATAGAGGCCAATGCCTCACCCCGGAAACCCATCGTATGCAAAGAGAATAAATCCTCGGCCGTAGAAATCTTAGAAGTAGCGTGCCGCTCAAAAGCCATGCGAGCATCCGTCTCGGACATACCTTTCCCGTCATCGATCACCTGTATCAATGTCTTACCCGCATCCTTAATGTTCACTTGGATATTGGAAGCGCCAGCGTCCACCGCATTCTCGACCAACTCTTTAACGACAGAGGCCGGACGTTGAATCACCTCTCCCGCCGCGATTTGATTGGCGATATGATCCGGAAGTAAATGAATGATATCGCTCATTACCAGAACAAATACCAAAAGAAAGCAGCCAAGACAGCCAAGGCTACCGCCAGTTTCACATTCTTATACTTACGAGCCCGGGAATCCTCGCCCCGCCCCACGCTTCTCTTCAAATGTGAGGTGCCTTCAATAAAAGTTCCCTTGATATGCGGCTTATATTCCTCCAACGATTCCTCTACACCCATTTCACGTTTGACCTTACTTATACGTTCCTCCAAGGCTTCCTTATGGGGGTCCCAATAAATAGGCTTATGATCATATTGACGCGGTTTACGCATGTTATAAAACGAGAAAAGTGCCATAGCTTTACCTATTAATTATGAATACGACGCTAATGTACGAATTTATTGCTTCTTTTCGGAGCATCTTGAGCTTTTCTTTTCACGACCTGATAAATATCATCCTTATCTTTCGGACGGATATAATCAAACCAATAAAAGTCTTTCAAGTATTTCTGGTCGGGCTTCAAATCAGGAATAGGGGTCATCGTACCTGTTGGAGTCGGCCAGATCTTCAGTTTATCCAACTTATTGTCTTTTAGCCAGATCGTAAGGAAACCGCTCTTGGTCTCGTTCATGCCGACCATCGAACCGTCCTTCTCCAATGGGAAGAAAATCGATTCGGCGTTGCCCGACACATCGATCTGATTCACGACCTGTCCCTCGAAATAAGCCTTCAAGTCATTTCCCTTTAATTGATTGAACGCAGTAGAATCGATTTGCTGTATCGCGAAAGCGAATTGCTTCACGTGAGCGAAATCGATCGAGCTATCATTCATAAATATCAAGATCGTATCCCCATAGATCTGATACTGTTCATTCCAAACGATAGGGTCCGTATACATATATAATATAGAGTCTCTTGTATTAAACTGCATCGAATCGCAAACACCTTGCATATCCGTCCGATAGAAACGGACGCCGTAATAAGCTTTTACTTCCCGGTAAAGGGAGTCCACCGTAGTCATCTTCAAGGTATCACCATGCAGAAACAATGTATCCCCTTGGCTGAATTCCAAGAAACGGGCGCTATCCGTAGCGAAAGCATACTCGGTCTTCTCATTGTAAAAGCCATATTGGCCTTCCAGCATGACATGCTGCGCCGTGTCTTGCAGACTCATATTACCGAACGCTTCCCCCAAACCCAGTTCCCGGTTGTAGGCGATAGAGTCGCCCGTCAAGATACGGTCGCCGGAAACCACCTGAGAACGATCCAATAGCAAAGAGGTATTATTCACGGTATCGTACCAACCCCTGGAAGAATAGATCGTGCCGCTATCCGACACGATAATGGATGGTCCGAGGATCGTGGCGATCTTCGAGTCCGTATTATAATGCAAGGTATCGGAATACAACGTGAATTGCTCATTCTCCAGACGGACGCTATCATTGAAGATAGCCAATTTCGTACTAGGCGAATATTGCCCGTAAAAAGAAGAGAGCTGATTCAAGGAATCGACAATCAGACCTCCGTCGAAATAATATCCGATATCCGGGATTCGCTCATAGTTCAAGCTATCCGTAAACAAGGTAACCTGCCCATTCTCCATGCGGACATTCTCCCGCAAATAAGCGATCTGGGTATTTCCATCGTAAAACAGGTAATTTCCATACACGAACAAGGTATCCCCTTGTTCCATCCGGACATTACTAAACGCTTCCAAGGAATTGGTCTGCTCAAAGAAATATGCGCTATCGCAATACATATACGAACTATCATGGCGAAAACAAACATCACCATTCAGTACTTGAGCCTCGGCGTTCCTCTCCTTATCGAACGAAAGCGTATTCGCATGTTCCAAAAAGACCTTCGTCTTCTTGGGAGCGACACTATCTTTGGCGGCTACCACCGTGCTATCTTGCGTTTGCGCAAATACGCCAACCGATAAAGCACATGATAAGAGCGCTAGAAATAACCTGTTAATTAGTCTCATTCCTTAATCCAACCCGGATATTTGAAATCACAATTCCTCCAACCGTCACTAATACGCACATAGGTTGATTTTTGTTTCTTCGTGATCCAGTCGTTCAATAATTCCTCACGTTTCTTAGCCTCTACGATCGCTTTCAAAGCTTGGAAGTCATCGGCCAAATTCGCCTTATGTCCTTCCGTCCGAGCTTTCAGCTTAACAATAGCTACTACCTCTTTCTGCTTGTTCGTCAACATGGTAAAAGGCTTGGAGATCTCTCCGACTTTCATGTCATATACCACCTTACCGATTTCCTGTGGAAGTTCTTGCATCTCGAACTTAGGGGTTCCCATATTGCTGCTCTCGTAATCTTGGTTTACCATCAAACCCTTATTATTACGTGTATCCTTGTCGTAAGAGACGAATGTAGCGGCTTCCTCAAACGTGAACTTATTCGCCTGCAAATCATTGTACAATGAATCCAGACGAGTGGTAGCATCCGCCAACTCCTTATCGGAAACCTTCGGTTTCAATAAGATATGGCGGCAGTTGATACGGTCTCCACGCTTCTCGATCAATTGGATGATATGGTAACCATACTCCGTCTGTACGATCTGGGAGACACGTTTCGGGTCTTTCAAGTTGAACGCGACGTTCGCGAACTCCGGCAACAGCTGTGTCTTGCTCATGAAACCCAGTTCACCACCTCGAGACGCCGAACCCGGATCTTCCGAGTACAAACGAGCCAACGTAGAGAATTCCATCTTACCGGAATTAACCTGCTCCGTGAAATCACGTAAGCGGGCCTTGATAGCGTCTGTTTCCTCAAACGGAATCTTCGGTTCCAAGGTAACGATTTGCACCTCTACTGTCGTAGGGATGTTCGGCAGGCTATCCTGAGACAACTGGCTGAAATATTTACGCACCTCGGAAGGTGTCAGCTTGATCTCGCCGATCAATTGATGCTGCATCTGTTGCACTACCTGCTGCTCCCGCACCATCTCCTTACGCTCATCCTTGATCTGGGAAAATTTCTTACCGAAATATTCCTCCAATTTCTCGCGAGACCCGATTTGGTTCACAGCCATGTTCATCCATTGATCCACGCTCTGGATCACTTGGTTCTCGTTCACGGTGATACTATCGATCTTTGCTTGATTCAGATATAGTTTCTGTATCGCCATCTGCTCCGGGATCACGCAATACGGGTCGCCATCCAAACGGACCCCCTCGTTTTGATTATACAAACGCTGCGTCTCAATATCCGAACGTAAAATAGCGTCATCTCCTACCACCCACACAATTTCATCGATCACATTGTCTTGCGCCATTACAATGCAAGAACAACAGGCAAGAAAGAATACACTTAAAATCTTTTTCATCATGTCTACCCATTTATAAAATTAGAGATCACGGCTCGGAATGGAATTCCACGTCACCGCTCCGGATCGCATCGTTATATAACTCGTCTTCAAATTTTTTCAAGAATTCAACTTTTCGTTGGTTGACCAGCATTTCCGTGACGTGCGGACTGGCATAATCATATGGCTCCACACTGCCGGAAGGTAAATATTCCTTGATATTCAACAGATAACAATAACTGCTATCCGCCACCTCAACATACTTATTCGCCTTCAGAAACGCATTCGGATTCGACACATGGATCGGTATATTATCCATTACCTCATCGAAATCAACCCATTTGTCGTAAAAGTACTCATAAATCGTGGCATTTTGCACACTATATTTCTCAATTTTTTCTAAAGAGGCCACATCTGTGGATTTGTACCACTTTTTGACGTCGGTAAGTCCCGGGGCATCAACCGGGATTTTCAAGAATAATCCCTTGATCAAGCCTTTATCCAAGATAAACTTTTTCTGGTTTTCCTCGTAATAGTTTAATTTATCACTTTCCCGGATATCAGTTTTCAGCTTCTCCTCCACCAATCGTTCCTGATAACGGTAACGAACCAAGGAACGCCTGTACTCCTCTACCAATTTATCGACCTCCTCTTTCTCATCCCCCAAGTTACGCAAAGCCACATCGTACACCAATACATCCTTTACCCATTTCTTGGTAAAGCTCTCGGCCAGCAACAGACTATCAGCGGAGGAAATCCCCCGGGGTATTAGCTTATTCACCTCCGAACGATTTAGGGTACGTCCTTTCACGCTAACCAAGACATCCGTAGTATCAGCTGGCTGAGAACCTTTACAGGCACCCAACAACACAACGAACGCTAGGAACATGAAGACTATCCTCATATCTATCTTTATTTTATTTCTTTAGTTTCTTCAATAATTTCCAGTTGACAGTCACCGGATATTTTTTATTCAAATCCGCAATCCACTTCGCTTCCAACACCTTCTGCTGGGCGGAGGGTTTGCTCCAGATCTCCCGGTTACTGACCTCAAACAACAGAATCCCATCCCGGTACTCCTGCATCAAATGAGGGATCTCCGGATGTTTTGTCTCCAGATTCTTACGCTCGGCGGTCGTTACGATATCGCGGATAAACAAATCATAGACCTCTTGCATAAAATCACCCGCATACGTTTTTGTCGAGAACGGGCAACGTTGGATATAATAAGCGAACTCCGCTTGCGGGAAATCCTTTCCATCCAATTGCATAAGCGTCTTGTTCATATCCTTCGCTTTCTCATAAAACGCCTCGTCCGTGGGGAAACAATCATTACATAACGCTTGCAGCTCCGCATAGGCTTCCGGATAGAAAACGTATCCGTATTCTTTTTTCATACGATCGTCGAAAGCTTTATATAACTCGAAGTTACGTTCACCCTGCCCCATACGTCTCGACAAGGCTTTTTCCTCTTCCTCAAACGAAGGGCGTCCCTTCTTATCGATCAACTTAATGATATGGTAACCAAAACGAGTTTCCACCACCCCGGATAAATCACCCGGCTTGCTCAACGCAAAAGCGGCTTGCTCAAAAGGCTGGACCATCTCGCCGATCCCGAACCAAGGTAATACCCCCCCTTTTTTAGCGGAAGCCGCATCCCCCGAATACTCTTTCGCCAACTCACCGAAATCCGCACCCTCTTGTACTTGCTTATAGATAGCTTGCGCTTTTGCCAGAAAAGCCGATGAGTCCTGAATAGCGGAATCTTTCGGGAAGGCGATCAAGATATGAGCGACATGTACCCGCCCCGGATTGGGTTTACGACTATGGACTTTTATCAAATGAAATCCTAATTTCGTGCGAACCGGTTCAGACACCACGCCAATCGGCAAGGAATAGGCGGCATCCTCAAACACTTTTAGGGATTGCATCGGGAGCAAGCAACGTACATATTCGCAAGCGACATGCTCCTTATCCTTCTCGGCCAAAGCTTTTCCGACTGTTTCCATATCCTCTCCTTTCTGGAGACGTTCGTATACTCGCATGGCTTCTTGATATACAGCTACCGTATCTTTGGAGACCGTCTTCTCCGGCAAACGGAATAAGATGTAGGTCAACTCTACCGAGTGATCTCCCCGGTCATATACCGCACGAGCAGCCGCTTTCTCACCCTCCTTATCCGACATATAGCTATCGATCAACTGAGCCCGGTATCCATCTAGCTCACTTTTGAATGAGGATGTCTGGTCGATCCCTAAAGATTCCGCCTCCGCTACTTTTAGCTTAAAATTTTTAAATAGCTCGACATAGCTTTTGACGGACTTTGTACTCGATAAATCTACCTCTCCATTCTTCTCCGCGATAAAAATAAATTCAGATAAAGGCACTTGTTTTCCAGCGACCGTCATAACGACCGAATCGGATGCGATTTGAGCGTTAACTGTCACACAAGCGAATACCCCTAATGAAATAAGTAACTTTTTCATCAAAAATTCTTTTACCATAGCACGAATATACATTACAAAAATAACACTAATCTAACGGAGAGCCGACAAGAAAAGTATGCTATCCCATTAAATTAGTGTTTTTTATAAAACGTAAAACTTGTATTACTATTCACCGCGGCTATAATTCGGAGCCTCTTGCGTAATCGCTACGTCATGCGGATGGCTCTCTTGCACACCAGCGTTGGTGATTCGAGTAAAACGAGCTTTATGCAACTCCTCGATATTATGAGCCCCGCAATAACCCATTCCCGCACGTAAACCACCTACCATTTGGTAAATGACCTCATACAAAGAACCCTTAAACGGAACACGGGCAGCGATTCCCTCCGGAACCAGCTTCTTCACGTCATCCTCCACATCTTGGAAATACCGATCCTTGGACCCCTTTTGCATAGCTTCCAACGACCCCATTCCACGGTAAGACTTAAACTTTCGACCATTGAAGATAATCGTATCGCCCGGCGACTCCTCTACACCCGCCAACAGAGATCCCATCATCACGGAAGATCCACCAGCGGCGATCGCCTTCACGATATCACCGGAGTAACGCAAGCCACCGTCGGCGATCAAAGGCACACCAGTTCCTTCCAACGCCTTCGCCACATCGTAAATAGCCGACAACTGGGGAACACCCACACCAGCGATCACACGAGTTGTACAAATCGAACCCGGACCGATACCTACCTTCACGGCGTCCGCCCCGGCTTCCACTAAATATTTAGCAGCCTCGCCCGTAGCGATATTACCGACCACACAATCAATATGCGGATATTGCGCCTTAATCTGTTTCAAGACATCCACCACACCTTTTGAGTGACCATGTGCCGTGTCGATCACCAAAGCATCCACCCCGGCATCCACCAAAGCGGCTACACGCTCGAAGGTATTGAACGTAACGCCTACACCGGCAGCTACACGCAAACGACCTTTCGAATCCTTGCAAGCCTTCGGTTTATCTTTCGCTTTCGTTATATCTTTATAGGTAATCAAGCCGATCAACTTATTATGGCTATCGACCACCGGTAACTTCTCGATCTTATGTTCCTGAAGGATCTGAGCGGCGGCCTCCATATCCGTAGATTGTCCGGTTACGACCAAATTCTCTTTCGTCATCACCTCATCGATAGAGCGGTTCATATCCTTTTCGAAACGCAAGTCACGGTTCGTCACGATACCAACCAAATACCCGCCTTCATCCACCACGGGAATACCGCCAATCTTATATTCAGCCATCATTGCCAAGGCATCCGCCACACGTTTGCCCTTCGTGATAGTCACCGGATCATAGATCATTCCATTCTCCGCACGTTTAACGGTCTGGACCTGCTTTGCCTGCTCGGCGATCGTCATGTTTTTATGAATCACACCAATACCTCCCTCACGGGCGATAGCGATAGCCAACTTGGCCTCGGTAACCGTATCCATAGCGGCCGACACCATCGGTATATTCAATGTGATATTACGTGAAAACTTTGTCGTGAGATCGACATTACGAGGAAGAACTTCCGAATAAGCTGGGATTAACAATACATCGTCAAACGTTAACCCATCCATAACTACCCTGTCTGCAATAAATGACATAGAACTTATGCTTTAAAAATTATTGCGTGCAAATATACGACTTTTCACGCAATAAATCGATACGGGAGAAATTAAAAATTCGATTCGGAAGAAAATAAACTTTCATCCGAACGAAAACAAAATTCCTTCCGAAGGAAAAATAAATCTCTTTCGGAAGGAACAATAAGCTTCTTTATTTGTTTTTTCTTTAGAGTGGAACCGGGCCACCCTTCCATTAGTTTGCCATTTCAGACAAGAACTTGATACGGACCAAGCGAATCTCCTCTTCCGTATAGTCACCGCCTAATTCCTCGATGGCGTCTTCCAGACCGTCGGTCTCCGAATCCTTGAAATACTCGTAAATATCCTCGATATGATCCTCATCCATCACATCATTCAAGAAATAATCGATATTGATACGTGTACCGGAATATACGATCGCCTCGATCTCATCCAAAAGCTCGGTGAACTCAAGTCCGTTAGTCAACGCGATCTCGTCCAGCGCCACCTTACGGTCGATCCGCTGAATGATTGAGACCTTCAACTTGGACTTATTAGCGACCGTACGTACGCGCAAATCCTCCGGACGCTCAATCTCGTTCTCCTCTACATGTTTCTTGATCAACTCAATGAACTCCTTGCCATAACGTTTCGCCTTGCCAGCGCCCACTCCCGGGATATTCTGCAACTCGTCCAACGTGATCGGATAAGTAGTAGCCATAGCCTCCAAAGAGGGATCTTGGAAAATCACGAAAGGCGGAACTTCCAACCGCTTGGATAATTTCTTACGCAAATCCTTCATCATGGAATAAAGAACCGGATCTACCGCACAAGAGGCGCCCCCACGAACCGGAACTTCCTCTTCCTCTTCCTCGAATTCATTGTCCTCGGTAATCTTGAACGATACCGGCTTCTTCATGAACTCCTTACCTTTTTCCGTGATTTTCAGCAAACCATAATTCTCAATATCCTTCGCTAAATAGCCAGC
>OLER01000116.1_pt1 | contig 11452 bp, 9 predicted proteins | sample 1602761 | NCBI WGS metagenome assembly OLER01 (sample SAMN02674795, study PRJEB24791) | human gut metagenome, SKBSTL041 | isolation source: stool | host: Homo sapiens | place: USA
GAAAAAGATAGTATTACTTCGTCATGGAGAGAGTGCTTGGAACAAAGAAAACCGTTTCACAGGTTGGACGGATGTAGACCTGACGGAAAAGGGAGTTGCCGAAGCGGAAAAGGCAGGCGTCACGTTGAGGGAATATGGCTTCAACTTTGATAAAGCCTATACTTCTTATCTGAAAAGGGCAGTCAAAACCTTGAACTGCGTGCTTGATAAAATGAATCTGGACTGGATTCCCGTCGAGAAGAGCTGGCGTCTGAATGAGAAGCATTACGGCGATTTGCAAGGACTCAATAAGGCGGAAACAGCCGAGAAATACGGAGAAGAACAAGTGCTGATCTGGCGTCGCAGTTATGATATAGCTCCCAATCCGCTTTCCGAAAGCGATTTGAGAAATCCGCGTTTCGATTATCGCTATCACGAAGTATCCGATGCGGAACTGCCGCGTACCGAATCATTAAAAGATACCATCGACCGTATTATGCCGTACTGGGAGTCGGATATATTCCCGGCTTTAAAAGATGCGCATACCTTGCTGGTTGTCGCGCATGGCAATAGTCTGCGAGGTATCATTAAGCATTTGAAACATATTTCTGATGAAGATATCATCAAACTGAATCTTCCTACTGCCGTTCCTTATGTATTCGAGTTCGACGAGAACCTGAATGTTGCCAATGATTACTTCCTGGGCAATCCGGAAGAAATTCGTAAGCTGATGGAAGCGGTAGCCAATCAGGGGAAGAAAAAATAGCAGGCTTCATCGCCTGTATATAAATTGTTATACATTAAAAAAATAAAGTTATGAGTAAAGTAGTTGATTTATTAGGAGATAAGACCAGTTATTATCTGGATCATACCTGTAAGACCATTGATAAGTCGTTGATTTATATACCCTCACCGGATACCATTGATAAAGTCTGGATTGATTCGGACCGAAACATTAAAGTATTGAACAGCCTGCAAACCCTTTTAGGGCATGGACGTCTGGCAAATACGGGTTATGTGTCCATTCTTCCTGTCGATCAGGATATCGAGCATACAGCCGGCGCATCCTTTGCACCGAATCCCATTTATTTCGATCCGGAGAATATTGTGAAGCTGGCTATCGAAGGAGGCTGTAATGCAGTAGCTTCTACATTTGGTATTTTGGGATCAGTCGCACGTAAATATGCGCACAAAATACCTTTCGTGGTAAAGTTGAATCACAATGAGCTGCTGACCTATCCGAATACATACGATCAGGTATTATTTGGTACGGTGAAAGAGGCTTGGAATATGGGAGCCGTAGCAGTAGGCGCAACCATTTATTTCGGTTCGGAACAGAGTCGCCGCCAATTGGTAGAGATTGCTGAGGCTTTCGAATATGCCCATGAACTCGGTATGGCTACCATTCTGTGGTGTTATTTGCGCAATAGCGATTTCAAGAAAGGAGCTATTGATTATCATGCTGCTGCCGACCTTACCGGACAGGCTGACCGTTTGGGAGTTACCATCAAAGCGGACATTGTGAAGCAGAAACTTCCTACCAATAATGGTGGTTTCAAAGCGATTGGTTTCGGAAAGACAGATGAACGCATGTACACGGAACTCACATCGGAACACCCGATTGATCTCTGTCGTTATCAGGTGGCAAATGGTTATATGGGACGTGTCGGATTGATCAATTCCGGTGGAGAATCTCATGGGGCTTCCGATTTGCGTGATGCGGTCATTACAGCAGTTGTCAATAAGCGTGCCGGTGGCATGGGATTGATCAGTGGACGTAAAGCCTTCCAGAAGCCGATGAATAAGGGTGTCGAATTATTAAACGCTATTCAGGATGTCTACCTCGATCCGGCAATAACCATTGCCTGATCTAGGAAAGATGAGAAATAATTCTTATCTTTGACTACCAGATAGTTAACCATTAAAAAATAGAATTATGAAGTTTTTTATTGACACAGCCAATTTGGAGCAGATTCAGGAGGCGTATGACCTCGGAGTACTTGACGGAGTGACTACCAATCCTTCGCTGATGGCGAAAGAAGGCATTAAAGGTACGGAGAATCAACGTGAACATTACATTAAAATATGTAAGATTGTCAATGCTGACGTAAGTGCGGAAGTAATAGCAACGGATTATGAAGGGATGATCCGCGAAGGGGAAGAGCTTGCCGCACTCAATCCGCATATCGTTGTCAAGGTGCCTTGCATTGCCGATGGTATCAAAGCTATCAAGTACTTTACAGAAAAAGGAATCCGGACCAATTGTACATTGGTATTTTCCGTCGGACAGGCATTGCTGGCTGCAAAAGCCGGAGCGACTTACGTTTCGCCTTTTGTCGGACGTCTGGATGATATTTGCGAAGACGGGGTAGGACTTGTTGGTGATATTGTACGTATGTATCGCACCTATGATTACAAGACTCAGGTATTGGCGGCTTCTATCCGCAATACGAAGCACATCATCGAGTGTGTGGAGGTGGGAGCAGATGTGGCTACCTGTCCGTTGAGTGCTATCAAAGGGTTGTTGAATCATCCGCTGACTGATTCGGGATTGAAGAAATTTTTGGAAGATTATAAAAAGGTAAATGGATAATCGGATTTGAGAAACTAAGTTTTCTTCAAAGTTATATTGATAGAGGCTTCTGACATAAATGTATGTTAGAAGCCTTTTTTAGTTATTTTAATAATGTCAAACAACATAAAACTAAGACTTCTCGTTTATTCATCTTAATTTGTATCGTGTAATCTAACTAGTGATGTAAATAATGAATAAAAATGGATTTAGTCGATGTGCCGATATCTATATCGGCCGTTTGCGAGAGGAGGGCCGCTATTCTACAGCGCACGTCTATCAGAACGCCCTTCTTTCTTTTAGCAAGTTTTGTGGTGTCCATAGTGTGTCTTTCCGTCAAGTCACCCGTGAGCGTCTTCGCTGTTACGAACAGCACCTTTACGAATGTGGTCTGAAGCCCAATACGATTTCCACGTATATGCGTATGCTTCGGAGTATCTATAATCGGGGTGTGGAGGCGGGTAGTGCTCCTTATGTCCACCGCCTGTTCCATGAGGTCTATACGGGGGTGGACGTGCGTCAGAAAAGGGCGCTTCCTGTCGTCGCTCTTCGCAGGCTTCTTTATGAAGATCCCCAGTCTGATCGTCTCCGCCGTACCCAGGCTATTGCCGCTCTGATGTTCCAGTTCTGCGGGATGTCTTTCGCCGATCTGACGCATCTGGAGAAATCCGCTCTTGACAGCAATGTGCTGCGCTACAATCGTGTCAAGACGAAGACTCCCATGAGCGTTGAGGTTCTGGACAGCGCACAGGAGATGCTCGACCAACTCCGGAACCGGCAGTCTCCCCGTCCCGGCTGTCCCGACTACCTTTTCGGCATTCTTCACGGTGATAAGAAGAGGAAGGATGAGAGAGCCTACCGTGAATACCAGTCCGCTCTCCGAAGATTCAACTACTGTCTGAAGTCTCTGGCAAAGCGGCTGCGTCTCAACTTCCCCGTCACTTCCTACACGCTTCGTCATTCGTGGGCTACTACTGCCAAGTACCGTGGTGTCCCTATTGAGATGATCAGCGAGTCGCTTGGTCATAAGTCCATCAAGACTACGCAGATTTATCTGAAAGGCTTTGAACTGAAAGAGCGTACGGAGGTAAACCGGATGAATTTGTCTTACGTAAAGCGGTGCGGAGTAGGTCAGTGCATCTGATTTAGAAGCTTGATATACAGTGTTTATCGGTGTGCGTTACTTCTTAGGTAACGGAATGATTCATGGCGCAAAGATGGACATATTTATGAAAATACGCAAACAAAAATGAAATTAATTTCGGAAAATGAATCAAATGCAGGCATAACAGGCGGAAAATGACAATATCCGTGTTATGTCTTTTTTTTATTCCAATTCATGAAAAACACCTTCACTTCTGCTTTATTTCCTGAATACCAGTCCTCTTCTGATGTTTTCGTTGAAAAAAGTTCCCTGTTTAGCTTTCCCTATGTTTGTTCGTTACCTAAGAAGTAACGGATAAACATGGGGTAAAAAAATATGATTTTAAGAAAAAAGAAATCACTAAATGCTGGGCCTATTAATGGGACAGGGGAAGGCGTAGCACACTCAAAACGCTGGTATGTTGCTTTGGTTCGGATGCACCATGAAAAGAAGGTTTCCGAGCATTTGGACAAGATGGGAATCGAGAATTTCGTTCCCGTTCAACAGGAACTTCACCAATGGAGCGATCGTCGTAAGCTGGTCACCTCCGTCTTGCTTCCTATGATGGTGTTTGTACACGCCGATCCTAAGGAACGCATGGAAGTCCTGAGTTTTTCTACTGTCAGCCGTTACATGGTGATGCGCGGTGAGAGTAGTCCTGCTGTAATTCCTGACGAGCAGATGGCTCGTTTCCGTTTCATGCTTGATTATTCGGAAGAATCGATAAGCATGAACAGTTCTCCTTTGGCCCGTGGCGAAAAGGTTCGCGTGATTAAAGGTCCGTTGACGGGTCTTGTTGGCGAACTGGTTAATGTGGATGGCAGAAGTAAGATTGCTGTTCGCTTGAATATGCTGGGATGCGCCTGTGTTGATATGCCTGTCGGTTATGTAGAGCCGATTATGGCGGCTGTTTAGGCCAAGGGATATGGATGCTATTATTTTACAAGAAAACATAGAGGGTTTATTAAGTTTGGTACGTATGCTGCTTCCTGATGGGGGGAGTGCAGGCTGCGTGTATTTGGATGATCTTTCAGCATTACAACGATCCATCCACGAAAAGATAAACGATTTATATTCTCAACGGGGGGAGACACCGGAACAGGATGCTACCCTGTGTTTGGCCATCCTTCAGGGATATAATGTGTCGATGTACGCCAATCCGGAAGACGAAGAAAGAAAACAGGCTGTTTTGACCCGTTCTCTGTCTCTTCTCGATGTTCTTCCCCCTTCTCTTCTTAAGCAACAGTTATCTGCCGTCTGTTACGGGATGCAGGAACTGTGTGAAATCAACTGAAACTTTTTTATTTGTCAATGAAAATACAAAGACTTTTTAGCATTCTACTCTTCTGTTTGATGCTGGGAAGTGGCTCGCTTATGGCTCAGTCCATGAGTGATTCACAAGTACTGGAATATGTAAAGGACGGTATCCGCCAAGGCAAGGAACAGAAGCAGCTTGCTTCCGAACTAGCCCGTAAGGGGGTAACCAAAGAACAGGCAATGCGTGTGAAGCAGCTATACGAGCAGCAGAACAATGTAAACACCTCGAAATCAACGGGCACGGACATCAACGAATCCCGCCTTCGTGAAGAGACTAAGGAGAATACTTCTGATATGCTGGAGGATCATCCGACTACTCAGGACCTTGCCCGTGGCGATCAGGTCTTCGGGCGCAACATCTTCAATACCCGTAACCTGACATTTGAACCCAGTGTTAATCTGGCCACTCCTACCAATTACCGTCTTGGTCCCGGTGATGAAGTCATCATTGATATCTGGGGTGCGAGCCAGAACACGATCCGCCAGCAAATCTCTCCTGAAGGTACTATCAACATTCAGAAGATCGGCCCTGTCAACCTTAGCGGTATGACAGTCTCTGCCGCCAATGACTATCTGAAGAACGCCCTGAATAAAATATATAACGGTCTGAACAACACGACCGATCCAACTTCCGACATCCGTCTGACTTTAGGTAATATCCGTACTATCCAGATCAATGTGATGGGAGAAGTCGTGCAGCCGGGTACCTACGCCCTTTCTTCCTTCTCTACCGTCTTCCATGCGCTTTACCGTGCAGGCGGTGTGAGTGATATCGGCAGCCTCCGAAACGTTCAGTTGGTACGCAACGGAAAGAATATCGCCACCATCGACGTTTATGAATTTATCATGAAAGGCAACACACAGGATGACATCCGCCTTCAGGAAGGTGACGTCGTGATTGTTCCCGCTTATGATGTATTGGTAAAGATCAGCGGCAAGGTAAAACGTCCTATGCGTTTTGAAATGAAGAAAGAAGAGAACCTTGCCACTTTAATCAAATATGCCGGCGGCTTTGAAGCCGATGCCTACACCCGTTCATTACGTGTCGTCCGTCAGAATGGTGAGGAATACGAAGTCAACACAGTCAAAGATATAGATTACAGCATTTATAAAATGCGTAACGGCGATGTTGTAACAGCCGAAGCCATCCTTAACCGCTTCACAAACAAACTGGAAATCCGTGGCGCTGTCTATCGTCCCGGTATCTACCAGCTCAGCGGTAAACTGAATACGATCCGCGAACTTGTCCATGAAGCCCAGGGCCTGACCGGTGACGCTTTTCTGAATCGTGCCGTCCTTTATCGCCAGCGTGAGGATTTGACCAGTGAAGTTGTTCAGATAGACATTAAGTCTATCATGGACGGCACTTCCCCAAACCTTGCCCTAATGAAGAATGACATCCTCTACATTCCAAGTATCCATGACCTGGAAGACCGGGGTAATGTCACAGTTCACGGTGAGGTTGCCCACCCTGATTCCTATCCTTATGCGGATAACATGACACTTGAGGATCTGATCATTCAGGCCGGTGGCTTGAAAGAAGCCGCCTCTACTGTCCGTATTGATATATCGAGACGAATCAAGAATCCTCGTAGTACTGCGGATAATGATACGATCGGTCAGATGTATACCTTCTCTTTAAAGGATGGTTTTGTCATCGACGGTCAGCCCGGTTTTATCCTTCAGCCTTATGACGAAGTTTATGTTCGTCGCAGTCCGGGTTATCAGGCGCAACAGAATGTAGTCATTGATGGTGAAATCCTTTTCGGAGGAAATTATGCCATGACCAACCGTGAGGAACGTCTTTCCGATCTGGTGAATAAAGCGGGTGGTCCTACGAGTCTTGCCTATCTTCGTGGTGCGAAATTGACCCGTGTGGCAAGTGCGGGTGAGAAGAAACGTATGGGTGATGTGATTCGCCTGATGAGCAGGCAATTGGGTGAAGCCATGATTGACTCTTTGGGTATTGGTGTTGAGGATACCTTTACGGTAGGCATTGATCTGGAGAAGGCTTTGACTAATCCTAAGGGTAGTGCCGACCTTGTCCTACGTGAAGGTGATGTGGTCTTTATACCTAAGAATACTAATACTGTAACTATCAATGGTGCTGTCATGGTTCCGAATACGGTTTCTTATATGAAGGGAAAGAATGTGGATTATTACCTGAATCAGGCCGGTGGCTGTTCTGATAATGCAAGGAAGAGTAAGAAGTTCATTGTTTACATGAATGGTCAGGTGACGAAGGTTAAGGGTAGTGGTAAGAAACAGATTGAGCCGGGGTGTGAGATTATTGTGCCTGGTAAGGCTAAGAAGAAAGGGAACATAGCTAATATTTTAGGTTATGCTACTTCCTTCAGTTCTTTGGGAATGATGATTGCTTCTATTGCTAATTTGATAAAGAAATAAATGACCTATTATGATTGAAAAGCAATCTTATCAAGAACCGTTTTCTGAAGTGGATAAAAGGAAAGATGATGAAATGGAAATAGACTTGATGGCTATTTTTTATAAGATTATTACTGTTCGTGGAGTACTATGCAAAGCTGCTGGAGTGGGAGTAATAATTGCTATAGTGGTGGCATTGAGCATTCCCAAGCAATATACAGTAAAGGTTACCCTTTCTCCTGAAATGGGTAATGCGAAGGGAAGTAATGGTTTAGCCGGACTTGCTGCCTCGTTTTTGGGAGATGGGGCTCTAATAGGGGAAAGCACAGATGCCTTGAACGCTTCTCTTTCAGCAGATATTGTTTCTTCAACTCCTTTTTTATTGGAACTTTTAGAAATGGAAGTCTCCGTTTCTAAAAAGGATGATAAAATGACTTTGGGGTCTTATCTCGATGAAGAGTCATCTCCTTGGTGGGATTATCTTATAGGTTTTCCGGGCATAGTAATAGGAGGAGTTAAATCATTATTCGGAGAAGATACGGTTCCTGCCAGTGGAGGGCGGCAAGGAACTATCGAATTGACGAAAGAAGTAAATGAGAAGATTAATTTTCTTAAAAAGAAGATTAGTGCATCCATTGATAAGAAAACCGCCATAACGAGCATTACGGTCACCTTACAAAATCCGCAGATCACTGCGGTTATAGCAGATTCTGTCGTTCATAAATTACAGGAATATATTATTGGGTATCGAACTTCAAAAGTAAAAGAAGACTGTGCGTATTTGGAACGGTTGTTTAAAGAACGTCAGCAGGAATATTATGCTGCTCAAAGAAAATATGCGGATTATGTAGACGCCCATGATAATGTGGTTCTTCAAAGTGTACGTGCTGAGCAGGAGCGTTTACAGAACGACATGAGTTTGGCTTATCAGATATATAGTCAGGTTGCTAATCAGTTGCAGGTATCCAGAGCCAAAGTACAGGAGGAAAAGCCAGTCTTTGCAGTAGTTGAGCCTGCCGTTGTACCTTTGAAACCTTCAGGTATGGGACTCAAAATTTATATTTTATTATTTGTGTTCCTGTCCGTATCTGGTACTCTCGTGTGGGTGTTTTTTGGCAAAAGTCTGCTGGCTAGCTTGAGAAAAGAACTGAAAAATAAGGAGATAGAACAGGATAAATGATGCTAAAACGTCGTTTACAACATTCTTACATCAATTAAATTCACTTACTATATTATTAAACGAATGATACGTACAGCTATGATAATGGCTGCGGGCATGGGAACCCGTTTTGGCCAATATACAGAATTGATACCTAAAGGGTTCGTCAAAGTGGGAGGTATTCCAATGATAGTTCGTTCTATTGATACTTTGTTATCATGTGACATTGAGCGAATTGTAATCGGTACAGGATATAAACAAGAAGTTTATGAAGAATTGAAGACAGACTATCCTATGCTTGAAACCTGTTTTAGTCCTCGTTATGCTGAAACAAATAGTATGTATACTTTATATAATACGCGGGAGATTCTGGGCAATGATGATTTTTTATTGTTAGAGTCAGATTTGATTTTTGAGAAACAAGCAATAATGAGCTTATTGGAGTGTCCTGCGGCAGATGCAATGCTAATAACTCCAGTGACAAAGTTTCAAGATCAGTATTATGTGGAACATGATGATAATTTTCGCCTTTCTTCATGTTCTGTCAATAAGAATAAACTAAACGCTAAAGGCGAATTGGTCGGCATCCATAAACTATCCGGTTCCTTTTACAAAATAATGTGTGCTGATTATGCGAGTATTGTTGATGAACAACCCAATTTGGGATATGAGTATGAATTACTACGAATATCTTGTTCTCAATCTCCTGTTTATGTGCATAAAGTAGAAGGGCTGAAATGGTATGAAATCGATGACATATCAGATTTGGAATATGCAGAGAAATATATTGTTCCGTATTGTTAATTAAAATAATATATCAAATTATGAGTAAGACAGTTTATATTGGGATGACTGCGGATATTATGCATCCAGGACTTATCCGCATTATTAATGAGGCTACTAAATACGGTGATGTTATAATTGGTCTTCTTACAGATAAAGCTATTGCGGAGCATAAACGCCTTCCTTATCTGACCTATGAACAACGAAAAGAGGTAGTTCAGAATATTAAAGGCGTATGTAAAGTTGTTCCTCAAGAAGAATGGAGCTATGTTGAGAATCTCAAACGCATTAAACCTGACTATATAATTCATGGTGACGACTGGAAAACCGGGCCTTTACGTGAAGAACGTGTGCGCGTATTTGAAGTGATGAATGAACAGGGAGGAAAGGTTATCGAAATTCCATATACTTTGGGAATTAATTCATCTTCTTTGGATAAAGATATTAAGGCTATAGGTACAACCCCTGATGTACGTTTAAAATCACTTCGTCGTTTGATAAATGCCAAACCCGTAGTTCGTATTTTGGAAGCTCATGATGGACTATGTGGCTTGATAATTGAAAATCAGGAAATATTAAAAGGGGATAAGAGGGAAGTATTTGACGGAATGTGGTCTAGTAGCCTTACGGATTCAACCAGTAAAGGTAAACCTGATATTGAGGCGGTTGATTTAACTACCCGATTGCAAGATTTGAATAATATTCTGGAGTGTACTACTAAACCTATTATTTTTGATGGAGATACAGGTGGTAAAATTGAACATTTCGTATTTACAGTACGCACTTTAGAACGTCATGGAATTTCAGCTATAATAATTGAAGATAAAGTTGGATTAAAAAAGAATTCATTGTTTGGTACAGATGTTATTCAAACTCAAGATACAATCGAAGGTTTCTGTAATAAGATCAAAGCAGGAAAGGCATCTCAGATTACTGATGATTTTATGATTATCGCTCGTATTGAGAGCCTTATAGCGGGAAAGCCGGTAAGTGATGCTTTAGAGAGAGCTTTTGCATATGTCCAAGCGGGAGCGGACGGTATTATGATACATAGCAAAAATAAGTCGGGTGAAGATATAAAAGAATTTTGTTTGGCGTTTCGAAAACAGTATGCTCATGTACCTATCGTGGTTGTGCCTACTACATATGATCATATTTATGAGTCTGAATTGTGTGATTGGGGTGTGAATATAATTATTTATGCTAATCATATGCTTCGTGCCGCTTATCCTGCTATGATGAATGTCGCAAAGATAATATTAGAGAATGAACGTGCTTTAGAGGTGCGCGAACTGTGTATGCCCATAAAAGAAATATTGGAACTGATTCCAGGTACTAAATAAAAAGAGGAATATCATTATGTTAAGCGTAGAAAAAGTTTATGAAACGTTTCTGAGTCATGACGTTGATTTTTTTACAGGAGTTCCAGACTCATTACTAAAAAATATTTGTGCCTATATCACAGACCATACTTCACGTGAGAAACATATCATAGCTGCTAATGAAGGTGCGGCTGTAGGAATTGCTTCAGGTTATTATATGGCATCAGGTAAGGTTCCTGTGGTTTATATGCAAAATTCCGGCTTGGGTAATACTGTTAATCCTCTGCTGTCTCTTGCAGATGAACAAGTATACAGTTTTCCAATGCTTTTGATGATTGGCTGGCGTGGTGAACCGGGAACAAAAGATGAACCTCAGCATAAAAAACAGGGTGAGGTAACTTTAGATTTGTTGAAAGCAATGCGGATTCCTTATATAATTCTTGATTCAAATGAGAATGATGCATTTATTCAGCTCCATGATATCATACAATCAGCAAAAACTAAGAATATTCCTCATGCAATAATTATTCGGAAAGATGTTTTTGGCAAATATAAACTTCAAAAAGAGTTCGGATGTAATTATCCTTTATCTCGTGAGGATGCTTTGCAAATAGTTGTGGATTATCTGCCTGAAAATTCAGTGGTCGTTTCTACTACTGGCAAGCTTTCTCGTGAGTTATTTGAATATCGAGAAATGAAAGAGCAAGGTCATGAACATGATTTTCTCACGGTAGGCTCTATGGGACATAGTTCATCAATCTCTTTGGGTATTGCTATAGCAAAGCAAGATA
>OLER01000139.1_pt1 | contig 10638 bp, 10 predicted proteins | sample 1602761 | NCBI WGS metagenome assembly OLER01 (sample SAMN02674795, study PRJEB24791) | human gut metagenome, SKBSTL041 | isolation source: stool | host: Homo sapiens | place: USA
GGACGCTATCCGGGGCAATATCGTTACTCTCTACGCCAAAAAGACCGGAAAGACCGAAGACGAGTGCGGAGCATGGATGGATGAAACAAACTGGTGGACCGCCAGCGAGGCCAAGGAAAACGGCTTCGTAGATGAGGTGGACGGCGAGGAAACGGACGCTGTGGTGGAAAACCGGAACGGCGTGCTATTCGTAAACAGCGTCAGCATGGGCCTGCCGTTTGATAAAGCTCCCAATTTTGTCAAAAGCCGCATGGGCGTAAAAACGCCCGGCGGCTTTTCTGATACCGCAAATAATCCGGGAATGACCGGAACACAGGAGGAAGAAGCAATGGAAATCAAAAACAAAGACGACCTGATGAAAGCGTACCCGGATATGGTCAATGAGATCAGAAAGGATGCTGCCGTTGACGCCATCAATCGGGAACGCGCCCGCATCCGGGATATTCAGGATATGACGCTGCCGGGGATGGAGAAGACCATGCAGGACGCTCTTTATGGCGAGCATCCGATGGACGCCACCGAGTACGCTAAGGAAGTCGCAAAGGCTGCCAAGGCGCAGGCACAGCGCCGCGTCAAGAACCTGCATGACGATGCCCAGACCGGTGGCGCAAACGATGTGACCGGCGGTATCGATGATTCGAAGACTGACATTTACATGGACGCCCTGCGGGCCGTCGGTAAGAAGAAGTAAGGAGGGACAGCTATGAGCATGAATCTGATGCCCGAGAAGTTTTCGTGCGAGCCGGAATATCTGCTGGCAGGCACGGACATTTGCGTTACTACGGCCATCAAGGCCGCCGCTGCTGACCTGAAGGCGGGTGCGCCGGTCAAGCTGGATGCTTCCGGTAAGGTGGCACCTGTCACGTCGGAGGAGGACACCGGCCTGTACGGTATCACCACGGAGGATTTTAAGTCTGGCGAAGACGCGGTAATTTATCTGACCGGCGAATTTTTCGCTGATCGTCTTGCTCTTGAGAAGGGCGTGACGGCGGACAAGCTGGAAGTGGCCTTCCGCAACATCGGCATTTTCCTGAAGTAAGGGAAGGAGGATAACCAATTATGCCTAATGAAGTGAATATTTACACCCCGAGATACCTCGCCGAGGTCGTGCGCCTTGCGCCGCCGGTGTTCACCTTTTTCCGTGACACATTCTTTACGAATGTTCGAACCTTCCCGACCAAGGCTATCGACTTTGATCTGGTGAAGGGCGACCGCCGCATGGCCGCTTTCGTTCATCCGCGCAAGGGCGGCAAGGTGCTGGCTTCTGCCGGGTATGAGACCTTGAGCTATAAGCCGCCTCTCATCAACCCCTATGATGTCACCACTGCAGACCAGCTTATGAACCGCCTGCCCGGCGAAGAGATGTACAGCGGCATGACTCCTGCACAGCGGGCGGCACAGCAGCAGATCGCAGACTATGCCCGCCTGAACGACGGCGTTACTCGCCGTGAGGAGTGGATGTGCGTACAGGCCATCATGACCGGCCAGATCCCCATCGTTGGCGATGGCGTCAATGAGGTCATCGACTTCGGCTTTACCAATAAGAAGAAGCTGACCGGTACGGCAGTCTGGGGCGGCAAGGAAGCGGCCATTGCCGATAACCTGCGCCAGTGGAAGCATGACGTCGCCGTGAACGGCTTTGCCAATGTGGATATGGCGATTTTGGGCAAGGAGGCCAAGAAGAAATTCTTTGCCGATGCCAATGTCCAGAAGATGATGGACAACCGCCGCATGAACATGGGAGAGATCAACCCCCGTGACCTGCCCAACGGCGTGAAGTACCTGGGGCACCTGACTGACCCCAGTCTCGACCTGTACGCCTACGGCGAAGTGTACTACGACGACTGGACAAACCCGGAGGAGCCCGCCACCAAGCCGCTCATTCCCGACAATGCGGTTATCCTGATTAGTTCCCACCCGAACTATATGATGGCCTATGGTGCCTGCACCTACATTGAGCAGGCGAGCGGCCTGTGGGTGACCTCTCAGACCAGCCGCCTGCTGCGCAGCTATGTGGAGCATCACCCTGACCGCCGCATGGTAGAATTGCAGGCCCACCCCCTGCCCATCCCCGACAAGGTGGACAGCTGGCTGGTAGCTACTGTGTGCTGACAATTCAATCCCCTGCCTGCTGTGTGCAGGCGGGGGAGTTTTTCTGCGGAGGTGCAGCATGGCACTTTTTGAACTGGAACAGGATTTTGGAAGCGACCCGGAAACGGAGTGGAAAGCGCCGACTTTCAAAGACTGTGCAGCGGCAGACATCGACCTGACTTTCTTTGAGCAGGACGAACACGCAGACCTGCACACGGTTGACGGGAAAGAGGCGCTGGTCATTGTGGATGACCAACGGCTGAAAGAACACAACTCGCACTGGGAAGCCGGAGCGAAACAGAACTTTGATACGGGCCTATACACCGCATCCACCGTGCTGTACATCCGGGTAAAGGACTACGGGCCGAAGCCGAAGATCGGGAAGCATCTGGTCATGGATAAGGGCACCTCGCAGCAGCGGACTTACAGTATCCTGAACTGCGAGGAAGAAGCGGGTATTTACCGCATCACCATGGAGAGGACGAGACAATGAGCAGGGTGACTTACGACGCAGGAACCATGACCATCACAGTGGACGGGCTGGAGGATGTGGAGCGAGCGCTGGGGGACTTGAAGAAAAAGACCCCGGCGGCGGCCAAGGTAGCGATCAACGCCACAGCACGACAGGCAAGAAAGCTGATGGTGGCGCAGGCAAAGGCCAGGTATGCCGTGAACGCCGCTGGGCGGCGGCACCTGAAAGACCTGGTACAGCGGAAAAAGGCCACGAACACAAGTCTGAGCGCAGAGCTTCACATCGAGAAGATGCGGAACGACCTGGGCTATTTCCAGCACAGGCCGACAGAGAGCTTCAAGGGGCGGGATGTCCTGCGCAGAGCGCCTGCCCATGTAAAGGCGCGAGTTCTGAAATCCTCTACCATGACCGCTTTGACCGGCGACGGAGCCAATCTGAGCAAGGGCTTTTTGGTGGAGTTCAAGAGCGGCCATGTGGGCATGGTTCAGCGGCGCATCGGCTCCAGCTCCAGCCATACGGTTACAGAGCGGGGGCGTCCGCGGTGGCGGAACAAGGACGGGAAAGTGGAAAAGCTGGTGACGATGGGAAGTCCGTCGGCAACTGCGATGCACAGCACCGTTTGGCCCTATGTGGAACCGGAGGTAACGGAATACCTGTACGACAGACTGATGGAGCAGACCGAGCGGGTGATCGCGCGGGCAAAGGCCAGAAAGGGATAGGCGATGAAAGATTACATGGATGCGGTGAAAGCCGCAGGGATTGGGCGGACGCCGCAGCTTTGCCAAGACGCGCTGATCGAGATGCTGGAGGAGCTTTTCGCCGGGAAAAAGTACAACGGCCAACAGGGCAGAAAACCGCTGAACATCTATAAGCAGGATTTGCCGGTGCCGGAGGACTACGACGCGGATGTGGACACGGATGCGGCGGCGGCCCCCTATATCGTGGCCCGCATGACCGGCGGAGCCATTAAGGACGAAAGCGGGCCGCAGACGGTGGAGTTCAGCTTGATCGTATGCGCATACGACGAGGGCGGAGCGCGAGAGGGCTATCAGGATGTGGCGAACATCAAAGAGGACATTGTGCAGCGGGTCTGTACGAGGCCCTATTTCGGCGGTGCGTTCACCATCCTGAAACCCGTCGTATGGGCTATGCAGCAGGATGATACGCACCCGTATTATTTCGGGGCTTGCACCTTGACCTGCACGGCCCCGGCTATGACACAGGACACGGAATTGGAGGGACTGGTATGAGCAGGAAAGCAGAGGCGTCGGCCATGGGTATGGCCGAGCGGGCGGAAGGAGCGGCAGGGCGGAAGAAAAAGGCCGGCCCTGTTGTCTACTGCGGCCCGACTGTAAGGGGCGTAGCGAAGCAGTACACGGTGTTCAGCGGAGGCATCCCGGAGGCGCTGGAGGATTTTTCTGAACGGCACCCGGAGGTAAAGGCCCTGTTGGTGCCGGTGGAGCAGTTCGCGGAGACCAGGAGGAAGATGGAGACTGCCGGAACGGCAGAAGCCATCCTGTACCACAAAATCAAATCTGAGCTGTAAGGAGGAAACAATATGGCTTACAAGCATGGCGTATATACCAGCGAGGTGGAAACCAGCCTGACTGCGCCTATTGTCGGGACGGCGGGACTGCAAGTGATCGTGGGAACCGCACCGGTGAATATGCTGAAAGACCCGGCGGCGGCAGTCAATGTTCCGCTGCTGGTGAACAACTACAAGGAGGCTGTGGAGGCCGTCGGCTACAACGACGACTTTGAAGCCTATACCCTGTGCGAGTGCATCAGTGCGGCGTTCAGCGTGGTGGGCGTGGCCCCGATGGTGCTTATCAATGTGCTTGACCCGGCGAAGCACAAGGCGGATATTTCGGAAAAGACGATGCAGGTAAACGACGGTGTGGCCGTGCTGGACGAAGTGGGTGTACTGCTGGAGGGCCTGACCATCAAGGCGGATGCAACACCGCTGGAGGCAGGCAAGGATTACACGACCACATGGAACAACGACGGCACCCTGAACATCGTACTGCTCAAAGGCGGAGCCGGTGAAAAGGCAACCACGCTGACTGCGACCGGTAGCAAGATCGACCCGAGCAAGGTCAAAGCCGCGGACATCGTGGGCGGTGTGGACATCTCCTCCGGCAAGGAAACCGGCCTGGAGGTGGTGAGGCAGGTATATCCCAAGCTGTCCATGACCCCCGGCATTCTGCTGGCCCCCAGGTTCAGCGCGGACGCCACGGTGTCTGCTGCGCTCCAGGCAAAGACCAAGAGCATCAATAGCGTGTTTGGCGCGGTGTGCATCGTGGACATCAACAGCAAGACGGACGGTGCAGTGAAGTACACCGATGTTAAAACCAAGAAGGAGGAGCAGGCGGTCAGCGACCCCAACGCATACGCCGTATGGCCCTATGCCAAGGTGGGCGAGGTGGTGTACAGCGGTTCCGCCCTGGCTGCCGCCCTGACGGCGTACACAGATGCGCAGAACGACGACACACCCAATGTCAGTCCCAGTAATAAGACGCTGGCGATCTCCGCCGCCTGCCTGGCAGACGGAACAGAGGTCGTGCTTGACCAGGAGCAGGCCAACACGGTGAACAGCTTCGGCGTGGCAACCTGGCTGAACATGAACGGGTTCCGCCTGTGGGGCAACAACACTGCGGCATACCCTGGCATCACCGACCCCAAAGACCGCTGGTTCAGCGTCCGCCGGTTTATGACTTGGGCAGCCAACAGCTTTATCCTGACCTACTTCCAGAAAGTTGACAGCCCGGCCAACAAGCGGCTGATCGAGGCCATCGTGGACAGCGAAAATGTGCGGGGCAACGGCTTTGTGGCCCGCGGCGTGTGCGCCCGGTACGAGATCACTTACAACGAGGACGAGAACACCACAACCGACCTGCTCAACGGCAAGATCACTTTCCACCAGTACATCACTCCGTTTACCCCTGCGGAGGACATTGAGGACATCATTGAGTTTGACCCCAATGCCCTTTCCGCTGCGCTGAACTGATAAGGGAGGGAACAAAGTATGATTAGCAGCAACTATATTCCTGAGAAAATCAGTGAGTATAACGCCTATCTGGATGGCAGCAAAATGATCGGCGTGGCCGCATCTGTGACCCTGCCGGAGATCAATATGAAAACCAGCACCGTATCCGGCGTGGGCGTCAACGGCGAACTGGACAGCCCCACCATCGGGCAGTTTGAGAGCATGGAGCAGGAAATCCAGTTCAACACCCTGTACAGCTCCGCCATGGATATGCTGTCGCCACTGTCCACGGTGAACCTGACCCTGCGAGCGGCACAGCAGGTTTATGACAAAACGGGCGGCTATAACTTCAAGGGCCTGCGGGTGGTGGAGATTGGGCGCGTCAAGAGCTTCAACCCCGGCAAGGTTGAAAAGGGCGAGGCCATGGAGGCGACCATTACCCTGGAGCTGACCTACATCATGATCGAGGTGGACGGCGTACAACTCCTGGAAGTGGACAAGCTGAACGGCATTTACAAGGTAAACGGAAATGATATGCTGGCTGGCGTGAACAGCCTGGTATAACCCGGAAAACGGAACACGGCCCCCCCGGTCTGCGGGTGGGCCGTGTTTTTCTAAACGAACGACGGCCGAAAGGAGCATTACCATGGAGGAAATCAAGAACGCGATGGTGGAAGTCAACACGGAAACGCAAGAAGTCAACACCGAAAAGGAAGAAGTCAGCGAGGAGCGCGTTGTGAAGCTGACGAAGCCCTATGTCTTTGAGGGAAAAGAGCATGAGGAAATCGACCTGTCAGGGCTGGAGAAGCTGACCATCCGGGACGCCATCGACACGCAGCTGGAGCTTTTCGGCGTGGAAGTTGCTGCCTCTGTGCTGTGTGAGACCACCACAGCATTTGCCAGAACTATGGCAGCAAAGGCGACCGGACTGCCTATCGAATTTTTCAAGCTGATGCCGCGCGGCGCTTTTAAGCGGGTAGCGGGCATGGTGCGCAGATACATGAATGCGGACGGCGAGACGGAGAACCATGTGATGCAGTTGGAGAAGCCCCACAGCTATAAGGGGAAGGAGTACCGGGAAATCGACCTGAACGGCGTTGCCGACCTGAACACCCTGAATGAAAGTGAGGCGGAAAACCGGCTGGCCCGCGAGGGCTTTGCGGTGACGGAGAACGGCACCAACTATCTGTACGCCTGCGTGATCGCCTCGATGGCGACGGGCATCCCGGAGGATTTCTTCACCTCGCTGCCGCTGCACGAGCTGCTGAAACTGAAAAACGCGGTGAACGACGCGGATTTTTTCGAGTAAAGGGCGGGGCAAAAGCCCTGCGGAAAGCGGCAATCCGACTGTCCTCGGTGACAGGGACGAGCCTTGAATTTTACTTGAAGCTGCCTGTCCGCGAGTTTGCTGAACTGAATGACGAGGTGGCGGAGGAATGGCGAAGAACAAAACATTAGAGCTTAGTATCAAGATCGCCGGAAAGATGGATAAGAGCCTGACGGCGGCGCTGGCCAGTAGCCAAGGGCAGCTGGGCAGCTTCGCCAAAAGTATCAGCAATATCGGAACGGCGGGACTGGCGGCCATGGGTGCGCTGACGGCGGGAACGGTGGCAACCATCGCGAGATGCACCAAGGAAGCTGCAAAGTTTGAAAACTATATGTCCGATGTGGTCAAGGTCGTGGACGGCATGGCGGACGCAACCGGAAAAGTAAGCAACAAGATGGCGGAGAACGGGAGAACCTATGCGGAAAACTACGCCATCCTGGAAGAACGGCTGAAAGACCTGAGTACGCAGATACCGTACACCTTTGAGGATTTGACACGCCTCGCAGCGGCGGCAGGCCAATCGGGAAAAACCTTTGAGGACTTGACACAGACGGACTTCCTGAAAGACATCGCCATGTGGGGAACGGCTATGGACATTTCCGCAGACCAGGCAGGCGACTGGGGCGCGAAATGGGAACAGGCGTTCAACATGAACCACGAGCAGGTCATGGAGGTTGCGGATGTAATCAACTACCTGGGCAACAACTACGCCACTACGGCGGCGGAGATCGCCCAAAGCGTGAATGATGCGGCATCCATGGGCCAGCTGGCAGGCGTGGATGTTAAGGCGACGGCGGCAATCGCGGCCAGTATGCAGGCCATGGGCGTAAGCACTGACCGGGTGGGCACCAGTATCAAGCGCATCTATACCAACATCACAAAGGGCAGCACGGCCACAGCCGCCCAGGAAGCGGCATTTGAACGACTGGGGTTCTCGGCGACGCAAATCGCAAAGTCAATGCAGACAGACGGCACGGGAACGCTGCTGAAAGTGTTTGAAGCGGTGAACAACCTGCCAGACGCTGAGAAGCTATCCACGCTCAATGCCCTGTTTGGACAGTGGGCCATTGAGGGCGGAGCCAAGCTCACGCAAAACCTGGGCCTCCTGACAGGGATGCTGAAAGAGGTTTCCGATGCAAGCGTCTGGAGCGGGAGCATGGAAAAAGAGTTCATCATCAAGGCGACGACGCCGGAGGCCATAGAAACCATGCTGGGAAGCGCCAAGTCTGCGCTGATGGACGACATCGGCACCGCATTTCTCCCGGCCTACAAGGAATTTGGACTGTCCATGATCGGGTTCATCCGGGGCATCCGGGAGAATATGCCGGAGTTGACCAAGCTCGCAGAGAGCCTGGGGAAACTGGCGAGCCGCGGCGTGGAAAAGCTGGGCACTGCGATGAACTGGGCGCTGCCATACATCCAAAAGGGCCTGGACTACCTGCTGAACAACGGTGAGCAGGTGGCCCATATCATCGGGATACTGGCGGCCACCTTTGCAGGAATGAAGCTGGCACCGGCGGCGGAGGGGCTGCTTTCCGGCGTGGGCGGTATGCTGTTCGGCGGAAATGCCGCAGGCGGAGGAAAGCGGAGCGGCGGCCTGTTCGGCGGCATCAAAAGCCTGTTTATGGGCGGGAGAAAAGCCGGGAGCGCCGGAGCTGGTTTTGCATCCGCCTTTGGAGGGGCGGTATCTGGAAACGGATTTAAGGCAACCATGAGAGCTACGCTGTCAAGCCTGCTGGCCGGAAACGGCTTTAAGGGGACAACGGGCCTGCTCTCTGCCGCGGCTGGGACGCCGGGGCTTCTCTCCGGCTATGTTGGGCCGGGAAGCGTAATCAAAAATGCAGCGGCGAACAGTGCAGTGGGCCAGTGGCTCGGAGGAATAGGAACGGCCATCGGGAACACAAAGACCGGCGGCCTCCTGAGTGGCCTGCTGGGTAAAGCGGGAACTGCGGCGGGCGGACTGCTGGGGGCCGCAAAAGGCGGCTTGGGCGGCCTGCTGGGCAAGGCAGGCGGAGCATTCAGCGCAATCGCTGGCTCCGGTGCGGTAAAGGCAATCGGTGGTGCTGCGAGCGGGGGCCTTGGGATACTGAGCAGTATTTGGGGGCCAATCGCAGGCGGCTTCGGAACCCTACTGTCCGGGGCGCTCCCGGTCGTGGGCGTGGTATCCAGCATTATTGCGGTCGTCAGCCTGCTGGGTGACAACCTGGAGTATATACGGGAAATCGTCGGCGGGGTATTCGGAGAACAGGGGCTTGCCATCTTTGACAAGTTCACAGGCGCACTGTCCAATGTGGGTAACTTCATCAGCGGGCTGTTTGTGGACGGAGGCGTGGCAAGTGCGCTGTCCGGTTTCCGAGAAATGCTGTTCGGACAGGGCGGCATATTTGCCGGGAATGAGACGGCTGCCGGGGCGTTTGACGGCATCGTGCAGATGCTCCAATCGGTGATGGGCGTTGTGGGCCAGGTCGTGACCTTTGCCAACACAACGGTAAAGCCAATCATTGAGGGGATATTCAACTTTATCACGCAGACGGTGGTGCCGGTCATTCTGCAAACCATCCAGACGGCGGCCCCGTATATCTCCAGTATCATCAGCGGGATTGGTTTGGCAGTTATGACGGTGGCGCAGATCATCGGCCAGGCCATTCAATTTGTTATGCCGGTCATTCGCACCCTCGCAACCATCCTGCTGAATATCGGACAGGTGGTGGTGCCGTCTGTTCTGGCGGCCATCGCGGTATTCTCCGAGGGTATCAGCAACGCCATCACGGGGGTAAAGACCATCTTTGAAGGCGTTATCACATTCATCACCGGCGTGTTCTCAGGCAACTGGCGGCAGGCGTGGGAGGGTGTGCGGTCGATTTTCACAGGTATTTTCGACACCCTGGGCGCTCTGTTCAAAGCCCCGATCAACGCCGTTATAACGCTTATCAACAAGGCAATCGCAGGCATCAATGGGCTGAATATCACCATCCCGGACTGGGTGCCGGGGTTGGGCGGAAAAACATTCGGACTGAATATCCCGGAAATTCCGATGCTGGCACGGGGCGGATTTACCAACGGCGCGAGCATCGCGGGCGAGGCTGGCACAGAGGCGGTTATCAGCTTCCAGAGAGCTGTGCGGCGGGAGAACCTTGCAACATGGGCCAAAGCCGGTGAGCTGCTGGGCGTCAGGCCGGTGGAACTGGCGGACATCCCGGCGGAGGGCGGCTTCGGCGGTGGAGGCATAACCTTTGCGCCGCAGATCACCATTCAAGGGAACGCAGACCGCAGCGTAATCGACGAGGCGCTGGCGGAGGCGCAGGCCAGATTTGAGGCGTGGTATCTCCAGATGCAGCGCCGGAATGCGCGGACGGCCTATTAACGGGAGGACGGTATGGCATACATCACTAAGAGCGGCGATACATGGGACATGATCGCCAAGGAAGTCTATGGGAGCGAATACCATGCCGATGTTCTGATGGCGGCGAATGCAGCGCACATTGAGACTTTTATCTTCCAAGCCGGGGTGGAACTGTCCACCCCGGCGCTGGAGGAGGAACGGAATGGACTGCTGCCGCCGTGGAAATATGAGGCGAACTATGATTAGAGCAAGAAGCCTGGCGCTGGATGTGCGCTACAACAACGCCCCGTTTGCCGGGCAGGTAGGCGGAGAAATCGAAAGCCTGACCTATATCGACAGCGCGGCAGACAACAGCGACAGCATTGACATCACGCTGGACGCACAGGATGGAAAGTGGCTGCGGGGCTGGCTACCGGAAA
>OLER01000140.1_pt1 | contig 10609 bp, 10 predicted proteins | sample 1602761 | NCBI WGS metagenome assembly OLER01 (sample SAMN02674795, study PRJEB24791) | human gut metagenome, SKBSTL041 | isolation source: stool | host: Homo sapiens | place: USA
GGTGGCTGCGAAGCAGACGGAGAGGGCTTAACGGGCCGCCGCTCTACAGGAGGGATGCTGCGGAGCGGGACAGCAATTTACCTGCGGGCGCACTCGCCGTCCAGACCGGCGGCGATGCGGACGCCGTGCCCGAGGCTGGGCAGGATGTACTCGAGGTTCTCCTTCACGGCTTTCGGGCTGCCCGGCAGGTTGACGATGAGCGTCTTGCCGCGCAATACGCTGGCGGCGCGGCTCAGCATCCCGCGGGGGGTGATGGACAGGCTGTGGTACCGCATGGCTTCGGCGATGCCGGGGGCGCTGCGGTCGGCCACGGCATAGGTGGCCTCCGGGGTGATGTCCCGGGGGGAGAAGCCGGTGCCGCCGGTGGTCAGGATGAGGTTCACCTGACGGCCGTCGGCCAGCCGGATGAGCTGGGCTTTCAGGGCCTTGGCCTCATCGGGCAGGATTATGGTCTCCTCCACCACATAGCCTGCGGCGGTGAGCATCTCCACGATGAGGGGGCCGCTCTTGTCCTCCCGCTCGCCCCGGCTGCCCTTGTCGGACAGGGTGATGACGGCGGCCCGCAGGGGCGGGTCGGCTGCCGGGGGCAGAAGGGTCACTTCGTCGCCTACATGGATCTCGCCGCCCTCCAGCACCCGGGCGAACACGCCCTCCCGGGGCATGATGCACTCGCCGGTCTGCTGCTTGATGACGCAGTCGTTGTGGCACTCCTTGCCGATCTGGGTCATCTCCAGCACCACGTCGCCGATGGCGAAGCGGCTGGTGACGGGCAGGCTGCGGAAGTCGAAGCCCTCGATGACGAGGTTTTCGCCGAAGGCGCCGTAGTCCACCCAGATCTTCTTGCGGAACGCCTCGATCTTCTCGGCGCTCAAAAGGCTCACCTGACGGTGCCAGTTGCCGCCGTGGGCGTCGCTGATGATGCCCCACTCCGGGGTCAGAACAGCGCTGGGCACCTCAGTCTTGACGGTGCCGCGCTTGGGGCTGGTGCAGATTGCCAGAAGTTTTCCCATAGATCGTTATCCTCCGATGCGATACATGCCGCGGGTCGCGGGCATGGAATTGTCTCCGAAATGATGTTCCCGGGGCTTTGCCCAGATGGTCTGCCGGATGGCCTGTGAAAGTGCGGCGTCGGTTGCACCGCTGCGCAGAAGCTCCCGCAGGTCGCAGCCTGCCTCGCTGGCGAGGCAGGGGCGCAGGAAGCCTTGGCTCGTCAGCCGCACCCGGTTGCAAGAGGCACAGAACTTGCCGTGGACGGCGGCGATGAAGCCCACGTCACCCTCCCAGCCGGGGACGGTGTAGTAGACTGCCGGGCCGTCGCCGAACGCTGCGCTCTGTGCCGCAGGCAGAGGGGCGAACTCCGGCCAGCGGCGGGCAAACCGCTCCCGCAGCGCAGGCCCCGAGATGCAGGGCATGGCCGCGCCGTAGCCGATGGGCATCATCTCGATAAAGCGCACCTGCAATGGGTGCACCTCGGCGAGGGCGGCAAGGTCTTCCAGCTCGCCCTCGTTGACGCCCGCCTGCGGCACGCAGTTCAGCTTGACGGGGATGCCGCTGTCCAGCGCGGCGCGGAGACCCTCCATCACATGGGAGAACCCGTCCCGGGCCGTGATGCGCTGGAACACCTCCGGGCGGAGGGTGTCGAGGCTGATGTTCACGCTGTCCAGCCCGGCGCTCAGAAGGGCGGGCAGCTGCCGGGCCAGCAGAATGCCGTTGGTGGTCAGGGTGACTTTGTGGATGCCGGGGATGGCTTTCAACCCCGCCACCAGCTGGTCCACGTCTTTGCGCACCAGCGGCTCGCCGCCAGTGACCCGGACGGTATCGATGCCGCACTGGGCAAAGAGAGCCGCGAGGCGGAGAAACTCTTCGTAGGTCAGCACGGCCTCCCGCTCCAGCTTCTCCACCCCATCCGGCATACAGTAGCGGCAGCGCAGGTTGCACAGGTCGGTGACGGAGAGACGGAGATAGTGGATATTGCGGCTGGAAGAATCAAACATAGCCGCCCTCCGCCCGGACATAGTGGCCGCTCTTGCCGCCGGTCTTTTCCACCAGATGGATCTCGCCCAGCTCCATCCCCTTGTCCACGGCCTTGCACATATCGTAGATGGTCAGCAGGGCCGTGGAAACGCCGGTCAGAGCCTCCATCTCCACGCCGGTGACACCGGCGGTCTTGACGGTGCAGAGGGCTTCCACGGCCTGCCGTTGAGGCAGGAGCCTGAAATCCACGCTCACCTTGGTCAGGGGCAGCGGATGACAGAGGGGGATCAGCTCGCTGGTGCGCTTGGTGGCCATGATGCCGGCGATGCGGGCGACGCCCAGCACATCGCCTTTCTTGACGGTGCCGCTCTCCACAGCGGCAAAGGCCTCCGCGTTCATGGTGATGATGCCGTGGGCCACAGCCTCCCGGAAGGTGACGGCCTTTTCGCTCACGTCCACCATCACGGCGTTGCCGGAGGCATCGAAATGGGTCAGATTGGTTTCAGTCATGATCGTATCTTTCTGCTTAACAAAAATAAATCGTATTGGAAGCCGGGCTTGCCCTCTCAGTCTCGCTTCGCTCGCCAGCTCCCCCAAAGGGGGAGCCGTTGGCAGGCCGGGCAACTCTGAGCTGGACGCCTGAGGCCCGATATGGCGCAAAAGGGCGGGCCTTGCTACAGAGGCCGGCAGCTTCTGGACAAGCGTTCCTTGTCAAGCTGCTGTAAATCTCTGTCGCAGGGCACTATCGTTCCCGACAGGAGGAGCTTTTCTCGCCCAGCGCGGGCCTCACCGACACGCCAGTGGCTCTCCCTTTGGGAGCAACGGCGACGACCGCCGCCAGCGGCGGAAACAGGGAGGAGCTGTTGGGGCAGCGGCCAGCAGGATGCAAGCGACAGCGAAGCAGACGCTGGGAGCCGCAACCCGGCCTTGGCGCGTCAGCGCCTGAGAGGGTATTACCAGAACCAATAGCGTTTCTTGATGGCGATATAGGCGACGATGATGCCCACGATGACCACAAGACCCGCGATGAAGAAGGTAAAGTCCACATGGACGAAGCGGAGATTCTGGGTGGTCAGCAGGTATTCGCCCGCCGTGTCTGCCTCGAGGATATGATCCCTGTAGCTGTTGAGGAACTGCCACTTGCCCTTGACGGCGTTGTGGAGGTAGACGCGGGTGTAGGCGGCGTTGTCGCCGGTCATCTCGACCTGAACGATGCCGGGCAGAGCTGCGCCGCCGTTGAGGGTGAAGGTGACGCCGTACTCAGAGGGGGCAAAGCTCAGGGCCGTGCTCACCTGTGCGGCGGTGTTCTTCACGCCGGTGCCTGCGATGCGGATGGTGTAGCCGTCGGCCTCCACCACGAGGGTCTTGCCGCTGAGGCGGAGGGCGTTCAGCATCTCGCTGGTGACGACGGGCACTTCGCGCTGTGCGAAGGCCACTTCATCGCCTTCGGCAGCCTCGATGGCCTCCACGACGGGGTCGGTGATGACCTCACCGTTGCTGTCATCGGTGCTGCCGCCGCCGTTGCCGGAGCTGGAAGCGTTCCGGTTGACGATGACCGTCACCGAGGCGGATGCCGTGCCGTTGGACACGACCACGGAGGTCGCGCCCGTGCCCACAGCGGTGATGACGCCCTTGGCGCTCACAGAAGCCACCTTGGAGTCGTTCGACTTGAAGGTAAGGGACTGGGAGGCCGAGGAAGGAGTCACTTTTCCGGTGATGGTGCGGCTTGCGCCCGGCTTCAGGACGACGTAACTGGTGTTCAGGTCGATGGACTGACGATCCACGCCGCTGTTGACGACCTTGATGGTGGCCGAGGCGGTCACATCGCCGCAGGTGGCGGTGATGGTGGCGGTGCCGGGGGCAACACCGGTGACTTTGCCAAAGTTGTTGACAGTGGCCACAGCCGGATTCGAGGAGCTGAGGCTCACGCTGGCGTAATTCGATGCACTGGTGGGCAGCACGCCCAGCGACAGGGAAGTGGTGTCGCCGACGGAGATGGTGTTCGAAGCCAGCGTGATGTCCATCTCCTTGACGATCATGGAGTCGTCCAGCTCGGTGGTGATGGTGTAGACGCAGCTGACGCCGTTCGCGCTGGCGACGACCTGCGCCGTGCCGACGCCCACAGCCTGTGCCACGCCCTCAGATGTCACGGACACGATGGTGGGGTCATTGGACAGGAAAGTCACCGTGGCGGTGCGTGCGGCCTTGGCGGGCAGGATGACAGGCGAGAGCTGCTGCGCCGTGCCCACCGTCATGGTGGAGGCGTAGCTGCCGGTCTCGACGCTCTCCACCTCCGCAGCAAGCCATGGCAGAGAGATGGCAGCCGGGGCGGCCGCAAAGGGGCTGGCGGCTCCGGCCGGAAGCGCGGTGCCGCCGGCCAGCAGACCCAGCAGAGCGGCGCTCACGGCCAGCATTTTCGGGTTCAGTTTCATTCTTTCGTACCTCTTTGGGCGTTGGTGTGCGCTCAGCGGAACAGGACGCCCAGAGCCTCCATCGCGTATTCGAAATAGGTCAGCTTGTCGTACTCCACACGGGCGGTGACGCTCATGCCGTTGGACAGATCGACCTTGTCGCCGCTGTTGCTGATGACATAGGTGCTGTCCGGGGTGATGGTCATTTTGTAGTAGGAGCCGGAGGAGCTGGCGGTCACATCGCTGTCGATGGAGGTCACGGTACCGGTCAGGGTGCCGTAGGAGTACTCCGACAGGCCGGTGATGGCGATCTTGCAGGGGTCGCCCACATGGAGGAGGGGCCGGTCGCTGAGGGTGACGTAGGCCACCACCTCGAGGTCGCTGTTCTCGCTGGCGACGGTGGCCAGCGGGGTGCCGGCGCTCAGCACCATGCCCACCTTATAGGGCGTGTCCATGTGGATGACGCCGGAGGTGGGGGCGTAGATCTAATAGTCGTTGGCGCCGGTGTTCAGAGCGTCCAGCTGGCTCTGCAGATTGTCGATGTTGCTCTGCACGCTGGTCAGGCTGGCGGAGATGGACTGCAAGGTGGAGTAATACAGCGCCTCCACCTCGCTCTGGTTCTGCTCCATCAGGGCTTTGATCTGCTCGTCGGAGTAGCCTGCAGCCTGATAGGGCGAGGCGTCGAAGGCCTTCTGGGCAACCTGGCTCTTGTAGGTCTCGTACTGGTAGTAGTAGGGCTGGTCGTCAATGTCCGTCTCGCTGAAATAGTTCTTGTCGTCCTGAATGGACTTGACCAGCTTTTCGTACTGGCTCTTCTGCTTTTTGTAGATGTCCAGCTGGCTCTGGATGCTGTCCTGCTGCATATCGAGGTCGGTGCTCTTGATGTGGGCGATGAGGTCGCCCTCGTTGACGTAGGTGCCCTCAGAGACATTCAGCTCGGTGATGGAGCCGGAGTAGCTGGACATGATGTAGGTCTTGTTGGCGGCCTGCACCGTGCCGCTGGACTGGCTGACGTAGGTGCGGTAGTTTTTGGTGCTCCACACCACGAGGAAAAGCATCAGGGCGGCCGTCAGGAGGACGAGCGCATACCCGAAGGGGGGCAGCTTCTTCTCCATCATGATGCGGCGGTCCTGCAGCTCGGTGATGTCGCGGATGGTCGTCGTCATAATCACTTCGTCTCCATAAAGGTATCGACCACGCCCTCGTCGTCGTCCTGATTGACGAAGACGGTGTAGACGGTGCCGGTCAGCTCCAGCTCATGCTCGAAAGCCATGATGTTCAGCTTCTGGGAGGCAAGGCCGCTCTGGCTCATGGGGCCGACGTAGTGGGCGTACAGGCAGTTGCGCACGCGGAGCACAGCGTCCATGGAGTAGCCGGCCTCCATGCGGGGGATGAGCTGGGTAGCCTGCTGCATCATGTAGACCTCGGGCTGGGGGTTGGGGCCAGCAGGGATCTTGACGCACTGGATGATGGGGCCGAGGGGCTGCGCGCCGCTGCTCTTGATGAAGTTGTGCAGCTGGGTCAGCACGATCTGCATATTGTTGAACTCCTCGGGCTGGATGCGGCGGCTGACCACGTTGGTCAGCTTGAGGGTCTTGTTTTCTGCGGTCTGGATCTCTCTCATGATTTTATACCACCTGTTCTTGGTTTCATTGCTTGTAATAGGCAATAGCCCTCTCAGTCACAGCTGCGCTGTGCCAGCTCCCCCAAAGGGGGAGCCACTGGCGAGCCGGGAAACTCTGAGCTGCCCGCTGGAAGCCCGATCGCGCGCAAAATGCCGGGCCTCGCTTACAAGGTCAGATGCTTCTGGACGACCGCCCCTTGTCAAGCTGCTGTTGAGCCAGACAGCAGGGCACTACGATTCCTGAAATATCGGGCCTTATTCGTTCAGTGTGAGCCTGACCGGCACGCCAGTGCCTCTCCCTATGGGAGAGGTGTCACCGGAGGTGACGGAGAGGGCAACCGCTGCTGTATCTCGGCATCGATACAGGCACAAACAGAGCTGAAATGCGTCTCAATGTCATGGTTTGAAATTCGAAAAATTTCGAGACCATATGCCCGGAGACGTTCATCGCGGTTTATGTCGTGCTGCATACTCTGCTCGTGCTCGTGGATAGGGCCGTCCAGCTCAATCACCAGCTTAGCCTTCGCACAATAAAAATCGACAACGTAGGATTCGATGATTCGTTGCCGATAGATTTTGACAGGGTAGCTTTTCAAAAAGACATTCCAAAGCTTGCGCTCCTGCGGCGTCATTTCGCGGCGCAACTTTCGCGCAGTCTCCAGCATCTTGTTATTTTTCGGGAGCCTGTCTTTTTGCTTCATATGCTGCTACCCTCTGTAGCGGGGCACTACATTTTATGCCCGATTGGGCTTTCAGCGGTCAGCTCAGAGTGGCCCGGCTCGCCAGTGGCTCCCCCTCTGGGGGAGCTGGCACCGAAGGTGACTGAGAGGGCTATCACCTATTACTCATCCTACGATGAATATTAGGCATCACTTTATTATAACGGTTTGGCGGTGTGGAATAAAGGGCCAAACTGTAAATTTAATAAAAAATAAGATATGCCCGGAGGCAGGTGCCTCCGGGCATACCATTACGAGGCATTGTCATCCGGCGGCCCGAGAGCCGCCGAACGAAATACACTTCAGATTCTAGGGGTTACTGATTAGACACCAAGCTTATCGTTGGTGGTAATGCCCATAACACCGTCGTTGAAGCCGATCTTGGCAGGAGCGGTGCCCAGGGTGTAGACGACAGAAGCCAGACCCAGAGTACGCATGACCTTGTTGCCGAAGCCCATGTCGTCATCGCCGTACAGAGCCAGCTTCAGGGTGCCCTCGTCGCCGAACAGCTTGACGCCGTCGTCGCCGCCCCAGTTGCCGCTGAACATGGTGCCCAGAACCTTATCGGTGAAGATAGACTGGAAAGAGTTGCTGACCAGAGTGATCACGTTGGTGTTGAACTGCTTGACGTTAGCAGCGTTCCAGATAGGAGCGGTGGTGTCAGCCAGAACGGAGAACAGGTCAGCGCCGCCGTAGACGACCTCAGAGTTAACAGCAGTAAAGTTTGCAGGCATCATCATAATGAATTACTCCCTTCAAATGAATGAAAAACAAATTTAGTCGGCCCAGATCCCAGATGCGCATCCGGAAAGAAAGCCATTTATGTAACCGCGTGCGCACGCGGCTGCAACGAATTAGTAGGTGATGGACTCGCCATCGTCCTCGTCCTCCACCACTTTCGCGGCGGCGGTAGGTGCGGGCTGTTCCGCTTTTTTCTTGTTGCGGAAAATGCCCTGCTGCAGGCTCCAAAGCTCGTAGTACTTGCCCTGCTTTGCCAGCAGCTCTTCGTGGGTGCCCCGCTCCACGATCTCGCCGTGGTCCATGACCAGAATGAGGTCACAATCCCGGATGGTCGAGAGGCGGTGGGCGACGATCAGCATCGAGCGGTCTGCAAGCTGGTTATAGATCATATCAAAGATGGTATTCTCTGTGCCAAAGTCCAGACTGCTGGTGGATTCGTCCAAGATATAGAGGTTCGCATCCTTCAGGAAGGCCCGGGCCAGCGCCAGACGCTGCTTCTCGCCGCCCGAGAGGCCGTTACCGGCTTCCTCGAGGTAGGTGTTGTACTGCAGCGGCAGCTTCCGGATGAACTCGTGGGCATCTGCCTTTTTGGCAGCGGCCTTGACCTCATCGAGGCTTGCCTCCGGTCGGGAAATGCGGATGTTGTCGTAGATGGTCTTGCTGAACAGCTCGACATTCTGGGGGACATAGGCGATGGCGCGGCGGACAGAGGCATTGCTGTACTCGTCCAGATCGACGCCGCCTACGCTGATGGTACCGCTTTCCGGCTCATAATACTTGAGCAGGAGCTTGGTGATGGTGGATTTGCCGCTGCCGCTGCTGCCCACGAGGGCCACCTTCTTGCCGTAGGGGATGGTGAAGGAGACGTGGCTCAGGGCCGGGGAACGGCTGCCGTAGCGGAAGGAGACATCCTTGAACTCAATATCACCGTCGATCTTTTCCATCTCGGTGTATTCCCGGGTCTCGTCCTGCTCGGACTCGTAATCCATGATCTCGGTCAGACGCTTGATGGAGATCTGTGCCTGCTGGATGGACATCTGCAGGCTGACCAGCTCGCTGACCGGAGAAGTAAAGTAAGAGGAAAGGGTGCTGAACGCCATATAGCTGCCCAGCGTCATCTCACCATTCAGCACCTGCATGATACCGACGTAGGACGTCACCATGCCGAGGATGGTGGTGATGAGGGTGGAGACAAGGGACTGCACCGTGCTGATCTTGCTGGAGCGCAGGCTTATCTTCAGGCTCTTGATGTACTCCCGCTCCAGAGCTTCCAGCTCCCGGTCTTCCTCTGCATTGCACTTGACCGTCTCGATACCGCGCAGACTTTCGATCATCTGGCTGTTCAGGATGGCCGACTGCTGCATCGTCTCCTCGTTGATCCGCTTGAAGGGCTGCTTGAAGATGAAGACGAGCAGGATGCTCAGCAGGGTGGTAAAGATGGAGATGGAGAAGAGGGTGGCATTCATCCGGAAGAGGATGACGCCGGTAACGCAGGCCATCACAATGTCCATCGCAACGCTCAGTGCGATGCTGGTGAACACCGATTTAATGGTGCTGGCGTCGGAGTAGCGGGTCGTAATTTCGCCGGTCTTGCGGGTGGCGAAGAACTTCATGGGCAGCTTGAAGACGTGCCCGAAGTAGCCCAGCATCAGCGGGATGTCGATCTTGATGGACAGATAGATGAGCACCCACTGCCGCACCATGCTGATGAGGGCGCTGGTGACGCTGACTAAGCTGAACACCAGGATCATCGAGATCAGCAGGCTCTTCAGACCGTAGGGGAGGATCTCATCCATCAATATCTTGTTGAACATCGAGGATGCGATTCCCAGAACCGTCATGATGACCGAGCTGAGGATAGCGTAGAAGAATAACTTTTTCTGGGGGAGCAGCAGGTCGAGGAAACGCTTGACCATACTGCCCTGTTCCTGCTTGCCTGCCTTGAACTCCGAGGTGGGGGTCAGCAGGAGCAGGACGCCGGTAAAGTTCTTGTAGAACTCATCGAGAGAGATCTTCTTCAGTTCTTTCGCCGGGTCGCCGATGATGACGTAATCCCGACACTTGAACTTCTTTCCCTCGTCGGCGCATTTTTTCCGTGCCTCCTCTTCCTTGAGGACGTGCCGCCGACGCTCGCCGTCGTCCTTGATGGTCGTCTTTTTAAAGACGGTCACAAAGTGGGCGAGGCCCTCGTCGGTGATGACCTGCGCGATGCAGGGGACGGAAAACTCACTGAGGAAATTTTCGCGGTCTACGCGGACGGCGGCGGTGCTGAACCCCAGCTCCTCCGCGGCCTTCTGCAGACCGGTCAGGTTTGTGCCTTTCAGGTCCGTACCCATCATGTCCCGCAGGCGGGTGATGGTGATCTCCTTTTTGTAATGGAGGCACACCATTGCGAGACAGGCGGCAGCGCAGTCCGTAGTGTCGTGCTGCCGGACGTAGGTATAACGCATAGATGCTTCCTTTTTGGTTTCTATCTCAAAACGCCCTTTCGCCAGCTGGCAGACGGACGGTTTGGCGAAGAAGAAAGGGCTTCTGACTGCTGCGCTTCACACACTTCCCGATAAAAGCAGCATACAGCTCTCTGCCTCGCCCCGCCCTGCGGCCAGACGGAGCAGAGAGCAGCTGCTATCAAAAGAAGGGAGCGCCTACCCTTTGATCATTTTGACCGGCCCGGAGAAGGTATTTTGACGTATCATCTCCTGAACCTTGGGCATAGTATAACACATTCTGTCGGCTTGTTCAAGAGGACAATTTTTAATAAACCCTTAAATTTTGAAAAAAATGTGAAAAAAGTCTCAGTTTGGTAACAGAAAGGCAGCAAAAAAGGGCGGCGAATCTTTCGATTCGCCGCCCCTTTAATAGCCCTTTGGGGAAATCTCAGATGAGATTAGAGATTGACCCAGCCCTTATCCCAGACCTTGCCATCGCTGTTGGCGACCTTCTTGACAGTCAGGACAGCAGCGCTGCTGGTGCCCAGAGTGTAGACAACAGAAGCCAGACCCAGAGTGGTCATGATCTTGTTGCCGAAGTTCTGAGCCTCACCGCCGACCTCACGGCCAACATTGTACAGAGCGGAGAGGGTGCCGTTGTCGCCGAACAGCTTCACGCCGTCGTCGCCCCAGTTGAGATCGGAAGAGCGT
>OLER01000146.1_pt1 | contig 10478 bp, 10 predicted proteins | sample 1602761 | NCBI WGS metagenome assembly OLER01 (sample SAMN02674795, study PRJEB24791) | human gut metagenome, SKBSTL041 | isolation source: stool | host: Homo sapiens | place: USA
ACCGTTGCCATTGACTGCATCGCTATCGAGGACGAGTACGGCAACACCCCGGCACAGCGGGCAGAACTGGACTGGCTGCTGTGGAATAAGCCCTTAGAGTATGCACAGATGGTGCTGGGTGGGGAGATTGAGCATTATCTCTCGCTTGGTTGCGACCATGGAAGAATGGAAGATTGATTGACAAGGTTACATAACAGTTAACACAGCTTGCATTTGCCCTGCAATTTTTCAGAATGGAACGCCCCAAGGGCATCCGGTCTATATCCGGCAGATTTTTCATAAAGAATCTGCCGGGTATTTTTGTTTGTCATAAAGGAAGTCTTGCTTTTTATTGTAAAATTGGATACAATATAAAAAAGACATTTGCACGGAGGGTTCTATGGAATATATCGGCATCCAGAAGAAAAACGGCGGTGTAGTGGAAGCCCTGCAGCAGGCCATTTTATCTGGGCAGATCCCGGCGGGCACTGAAATGACCCAGAACGAACTGGCAGAGAGTCTCGGTGTCTCTCGGATGCCGGTGCGGGAGGCCTTGATGATTCTTGAATATCAGGGTCTTATCATCCGCCTGCCCAACAACCATGTAAAAGCTGCTGATTTGAACGAAGATGCCCTGCGGCAGATTCTGGCGTTAGGTGCGCAGCTGGAACGGCAGGCCATGCGTACGCTGCCGCAGGATGCGATGTTGGCAGGCGGCGAGATGCTGCAGCACCGTACCCTGCGGACCGTCCTGCCCTATCCGCTGCACCGCAAGCTGCTGGAGAGCATTCAGGAGACCTACATTGCCTTTGCCGTGAGCGCACGTCCTGCGCCGGTGAACGACCGGCTGTCCCGCCTGCTGATGCTGGACCGTCAGGGTTCCCCTGATGTGCTGGATGCATGGAACACCTATGAAGAAGAACTGCTGCATCTGATTTTAACGATAAGGAGTCAATATGCTGGGACTGAAACCCATTAAGCTGCTGCCCGCCCGCGAGCGGGTAGCTTCCGCTTTGCGGAAAGCCATTATCTCAAAAAGCATCCCGGAGGGCGCAGAACTCACGCTGGAAAACACCGCACAGGAACTCGGCGTGTCGGTCACGCCGGTGCGGGAGGCCTTTCAGATCCTTGCCCGTGACGGTCTGCTGGAAGTCAAGCAGAACAGGTGTGCCATTGTGCTGGGCGTAACGGAAAGGACCATCCGGGAGCACTACCAGCTGCGCGCTGCGCTGGAAGGCACCGCCTGTATGCTCTGCTGCCAGAACAATGCCGACCTGTCCAAGATCAAAAACTGCGTGGATACTGCAGAGGAGGCTCTTTCTCATCAGCAGGCCGGAAATTATGCTGACTACAACCAGTCCTTCCATTTTGAGATCTGGGAAGCTTCCGGCAATGAAAAAATGCGCAATCTTCTCTCGGAGCTGTGGAACGGCCTGTCCATTGGTGTGGAAATGAGCGAGTTGGACTATGCCCTCAACTCCCAGAGCGAGCATAAAAAGATCTATACGGCGCTGGAAGCACGGGATGCGCTGGCCGCACGGGCTGAAATGGAAAAACACATCTACCGCAGTATGGACGATGCGCTGACCTATTATTTATAAGATCAAGGAGGACAAGACAGTGTATACCTGTGCGAACTGTACGGTTCTGGCCTGCGCCAACAACGCACCGGAAAAGATGCCCAAAAACTGCCCTATGCGGAATGCTTCGGTGATGGAGGCCGCCCGCGCCGGCTATGATTTGCCTGAGAATCACGATTTCTACGTCAACTGTTCGGCCATTGAGGGGCTTGGCTACTGTCAATGGCCCCGCCTGAAGGAGACGGTGGAGTTCTGCAAGCGGATGGGCTACCACAAGCTGGGTCTTGCATTCTGCAAAGGTCTGCGGAAAGAAGCCCGCATCGTAGCCGACCTGCTCCGTGCGCAGGGGTTTGAGGTGGTGTCGGTCATCTGCAAGACCGGCGGCATCTCCAAAGAAGAAGTGGGCATCCCGGAAGAGGTCAAGATCCACCCCGGCGAATTTGAGGCCATGTGCAACCCCATCGCACAGGCAAAGCTTCTGAACGAACAGCACACCGATTTCAACATTGAGGTCGGACTTTGTGTGGGACACGACTCGATGTTTTATAAGTATTCGGACGCCATGGTCACAACGCTGGTGGCCAAGGATCGCGTTCTGGCGCATAATCCCTGCGGTGCCATTTACTGTGCCGAGGGGTATTTCAAAAAGCGGCTGGAATAAAAGAAGGAAAAAACGTGCGTTCTCCATCTGCTTTGGAGATCGCGCGTTTTTTTGCAGAAAGCAGTAGCGTGAGGTCTTCTTGTATCCTACTGTTTGTCTGGCGTGCACAAAAATTGGTACATAATCCGTGCAATGCGACAAAACTCGAAAAAAGGGATTGACAATTCTTTGTTTTGGGTGTATTCTCGTGTCGTCAAGTGGATACATTATCATAGATTAGATATAAAAATCAAAAAAGACGCTGCCGAGACTCCCGGAATTCTAAGGTTCCGGGCAGATTCTTCCAGATGGAAAAAGGGCTGTGAGGGCACAGCACGGCGGCAAAGACTCTGCACAATGAGGTGCAACTGGGGCGTTCCGAAAGTCAGGGCTGTTTTGCTCTGATAAAATGGATACATTATATTTCATTAAAGGAGGATCCCCCGGTATGTCAGCAGCAACTATCACCCTACTCTTTCTTCTCTTCGCGGTCGTCATGTTCGTGTTTGAGAAGATTCCCCTCGGCGTAACGTCCATGATCGTCTGTATCGGTCTGGTCGTCACCGGCGTTCTGGACATCAAGACTGCTTTTGCGGGCTTCATCGACAGCAACGTCATCCTCTTTGTCGCCATGTTCATCGTCGGCGGTGCCCTGTTTGAAACAGGTATGGCCAACAAGATCGGCGGCATCGTCACCCACTTTGCCAGATCCGAACGCAGCCTCATCGTGGCTATCATGGTCATCGTTGGCCTGATGAGCGGTGTGCTCTCCAACACCGGCACCGCCGCCGTCCTGATCCCCGTGGTCATCGGCATTGCGGCAAAGTCCGGCTATGCCCGCTCCAAGCTGCTGATGCCGCTGGTATTTGCAGCGGCCATGGGCGGCAACCTCTCCCTTATCGGTGCACCGGGCAACCTCATCGCCCAGAGTGCTCTGGGGGAGATCGGGATGTCCTTCGGCTTCTTCGAGTACGCCATCGTGGGCCTGCCCATCCTCGCCGCCGGCATCCTCTTCTACGCCACCCTTGGCATGAAGCTGCTGCCCAACCACCCCGTCTCCGATGATGACTCCTTCGGCGGCGAGCAGGACTTCAGCAATGTTCCCAAGTGGAAACAGGTGCTCTCCCTTGTCATCCTCGTGCTCACCCTGCTGGGCATGATTTTTGAAAAGCAGATCGGCATCAAACTCTGCATCACCGGCTGTATCGGTGCGCTGGCTCTGATCCTCACCGGTGTCATCTCCGAGAAGGATGCCCTGAAGTCCATCGACCTCAAGACCATCTTCCTCTTCGGCGGCACACTGTCTCTGGCCTCTGCACTGGATAAGACCGGCGCAGGCGCAGAGATTGCAAACATTGTCATTGGTGCTCTGGGCGAGAATCCCTCTCCCTACGTCCTGACTCTGGTGGTTTTCCTGCTCTGCTGCGTCATGACCAACTTCATGTCCAACACCGCAACCACCGCTCTGATGGTTCCCATCTGCCTGAGCATCGCACAGGGCATGGGTGCCGACCCTCGCGCAGTCCTGATGGCTTGTGTCATCGGCGGCTCCTGCGCTTACGCAACGCCCATCGGTATGCCCGCCAACACCATGGTGGTTTCCGCCGGCGGTTACAGCTTCAAGGATTATGCCAAGGCTGGCCTGCCCCTCATCCTCATCGCAACCGTCGTCAGCATGGTGATCCTTCCCATCGCATTCCCGTTCTTCCCGCAGTAAAGCGGACAGGAACGTTGAATATGAGTGAACCAACGCGCAAAATGTACCAAAGCTAAGGAGGCATTGGAATGAACAAACAGGAACAGGTGCAGCAGATGACGACCTATATGGCCAACTTTGTGAGCCATATCGCCAAGGTGCTGCCGGACGACATCATTGCCAAGCTCGATGAGCTGGGCGCACAGGAGGATGCTCCTCTGTCCAAGGTCATCTACGAGACCATGAAGCGGAACCAGAAGCTGGCCAAGGAGCTGAACCGCCCCAGCTGCCAGGATACTGGTGTGCTGCAGTTCTGGGTAAAGTGCGGTGTGAACTTCCCCCTCATCGGCGAGGTGGAGGGTCTGCTGAAGGAGGCTGTGGTCAAGTCCACCTTCGAAGCACCCCTGCGCCACAACAGCGTTGAGACCTTCGATGAGTTCAATACCGGCCGCAACGTCGGCAAAGGCACCCCTACCGTCTGGTGGGATATCATCCCGAACAGCGACAAGTGTGAGATCTACGCTTATATGGCAGGCGGCGGCTGCACCCTGCCGGGCAAGGCCATGGTTCTGATGCCCGGTGCAGGTTACGAAGGTGTGACCAAGTTCGTCATGGATGTCATGACCAGCTACGGCATCAATGCCTGCCCCCCGCTGCTGGTGGGCGTGGGCGTGGCCACCTCTGTTGAGACCGCCGCTCTGCTGTCCAAGAAGGCTCTGATGCGTCCTCTGGGCAGCCACAACGAGAACGAGCGCGCAGCCTATATGGAGAAGCTGCTGGAGGACGGCATCAACTCCATCGGCCTTGGTCCTCAGGGCATGGGCGGCAAGTACTCCGTCATGGGCGTGCACATTGAGAACACTGCCCGCCATCCTTCTGCCATCGGCGTTGCCGTCAACGTGGGCTGCTGGAGCCATCGCCGCGGCCACATCATTTTTGATAAAGATCTGAACTACACCATTGATACTCATTCGGGGGTGACTTTGTAATGCTGACCATCAAAGACGGAAAGAAGATCCTTACTACTCCGGTTTCCGCAGAGGACCTGAAGGACATCCATATCGGTGATGTCGTTTACCTGAACGGCGACCTGACCACCTGCCGTGACGTGGCGCACCGCCGCCTCGTGGAAGAGGGCCGCCCGCTGCCTGTGGATGTCAAGGACGCTGCCATTTTCCACGCCGGCCCCATCATCCGCCCGCTGGAGGACGACAAGTTCGAGATGGTGTCTGTGGGCCCCACCACCTCCATGCGTATGGAGAAGTTCGAGTATGAGTTCGTGCAGAAGTCCGGTGTCCGCGTTATCGTGGGCAAGGGCGGCATGGGCCCCAACACCGAGCGCGCCTGCAAGGAGTTCGGCGCCATCCACTGTGTTTTCCCTGCCGGTAACGCCGTTGTGGCTGCCACCGAGGTGGAGGAGATCGTCGAGGCCCAGTGGCGTGACCTCGGTATGCCGGAAACTCTGTGGCACTGCCACGTTAACGAGTTTGGCCCCCTGATCGTTTCCATCGACGCTGAGGGCCGCAACCTGTTCGAAGAGAACAAGGTCATCTTCAATGAGCGCAAGGAAAAGGCCATCGAAGAGATCTGCAAGCACGTCGGCTTTATTAAGTAATCCGGATATCCTCTCAGCGGGGGACAGACTTCACTCATTATTTCCTTTCATACGATTCTCCTAAATCGTTTTTCTTACCCTAAGTTTCTTGCTCAGCTTAATTTGCCACGTATTTGTTCTCCGCAATTTGCCCCGGAACCCTTTTCCGCGCAAAGGGTTCCGGGGCGTTATTTGTTCCTGGAAGGAAATGCAGACAAAGACGATCTTTCCCGTTCTTTTTGTTCTACATACCTTATATAAAGCTCCTTTGGAAAATTGTATTTTTCGACAAAAGTATAACAAATCCCTTGACAAGCGTGGTCTTTCGGTGTATTCTTTTCTTGTTTATTGGATACATTATCAAATATAAACATCCAAGTACCACTGCTTTGCATCTGCAAGGTGGAAGTAATCCACAGGAGGACAACCCAAATGAGCCCATTGGAGATCACACTGGTCATCCTGCTTGTAACGATCATCGCCTTTGTATCCGGTAAAGTCCCGTTCTCGGTCATTTCTACCGGCATCATTCTGGCGCTGATCCTCACCGGCATCAAGACCCCTGCCGAGGCCTTTGGCGGCTTCATCAACACGAACGTGGTCATGTTCGTAGCCATGTTCGTCATCGGTGCAGGGCTGACCAAAACGCCCCTGATTGACAAAGCCCAGAGTCTGGTCATCCGCTACAAGGACAATATGCGGATGCTGATCTTTCTTTCCTGCGTGGCAGGTGCGTTTCTGGGCGCCATCACCAGTGCCACCGCAACTGCCGCTATCATGATCCCGCTGCTGGTAGGCATTGCGAACGACATCGGCGTGAGCCGCAGCAAGCTGCTGTATCCTTCTATGGCCTGTGCCAACATTGCCACCCAGATGACCTTTCTCGGTCAGGGTGCTTCCAACATGGCATGGAACGATGTCATGATGCAGGCCGGCGCACCGACACCGCTGCGCATCTGGGATTTCACCATTGCGCGCATCCCGATGCTGACCATTGCCATCCTGTACATGACCTTTGTTGGCTATAAGCTGATGCCGGATATTCCCAACGAGCAGTTTTCAGATGCAGCACATACGGCTTCTGAGAGCGAAAAACTCAGCCCCTTTAAGCGCAAACTGGCTGTCCTGATCGTTCTGGTCTCCATTGCAATGATGCTGCTGGAAAATGTCATTGGTGTCAAGATGTATCTCACTTCCTGCATCGGCGCTGCCGCTCTGGTGCTGACGGGTGTGCTGACCGAGAGGGAAGCCCTCAACTCCATCCACCAGCCGACCATTTTCCTGTTTGCCGGTGTGCTGGCTCTGTCGGACGCCATCCAGACCACCGGTGCAGGCGATGTGGTGGCAGACTGGATGATCCGCCTGCTGGGCGATACCACCAATCCGTACATCATTATGCTGGTGTTCTTCCTTGTTCCCTTCATTCTGACACAGGTCATGTCCAATCTGGCTACCCTGACCATCTTCATCCCACTGGTCACTTCCGCCTGTATCCGCATGGGCGTAGACCCCCGTGCTGCCGTGGTCGGCGTGATCACAGCCAGCTGTGTGTCCATCATGACCCCCATGGCAGCTCCCTGCCAGATCATGATCATCGAGCCGGGCGGATACACCTTGAAGGATTATCTCAAGTGTGGTACCCCGCTGGCGCTCATCCTCATTGTCGTGTCCGTATTTTTCCTGCCGACACTTTATCCTTTTGCCTGATTCTATTTTCCCACCGCAGTAGTATCCGCAAACTGCATATCGTAAATATGCCGTTCTGTTCGGCGCTATTTTTGAAAACCGCAATAAAAGCAGCAGAAATTTTTGAGCATCTCATAATTCTGTCAAGAGGGCTGGCACCGTCCGGCCCTCTCTCTTTTTGCCAAAGTTTCCCTTGTGTTTTCTTGCAAGCTGCCGAAATCAGCGTGTTCTCAAAAGTTCGCGTTTGCGCAGTGGAGCGGAGCAATGAAAGCCCCAGTGGGGCTTTTAAGCGACAGAACGGTCTTGCGCAGCAAGATGGAGGGGCCTCGCCCCGACAAGTTCGTATATGTTTTTCCTTGACAAACACCCCGGCATTGTGCTATCTTTACTGCATAGAGACCGTATCTCTGCTGACGGAACCTTGTGGAGCACCACAGTGCAGGGATGGCGGGAGAGTCAATGCCGACCGTCTGGGCAGCCTTGCGCAATTGCTGCGCAAAGCTGCCTTTTTTGTTGTCGGAAGTTGTTTTTATAAGCAGGGTGCGTTGAATGGCGGGATTTTTTGCCCGCAGACAAGGCGATTTTCCGCAGCAATCCTGACGGATTGCAAGGGAAAGCAACGCAGTATGCGAGCAAAAAGGCCGTTCAAGCGGTGTGCAATGCTTATGAAAACGGCTTCTCAAGCCTTGCGATAGTGGAAAACTTTGTCTTTCCGGACGAACATCAGCACGGTGACGCAGAGTGCACCGGCCTCGGCCACCGTAACGGCCAGCCAGACGCCCTCGATGCCCAGCACGAGGGGCAGGAGGATGAGAGCCAGCAGCTGGAACAGCAGGGTGCGCAGGAAGGAGATGAGCGCACTGGTCACGCCGTCGCCCAGCGCCGTGAAGAAAGAGGAGCCGTAGACGTTGAAGCCCATGAGGAAGAAGTTCAGGGCGTAGACGCGGAAGGCGTGGCTGGTCAGCGCCAGCAGCTCGGCGTCGTAGCCCACGAAGATGCGGGCCACATAGGGGATGAGGACCATGGAGAGGGCCGTCATGAGGACGGCCACCACGCCGATGAGGCGAAGGCTCTTGGAGTAGAGGTTGTTCAGCTCGGCATGGTTGCGTGCGCCGTAGTGGTAGCTGACGATGGGGGCGCTGCCGACGGCATAGCCCACGAAGACGGCCACGAAGAGGAAGGCCGCGTACATGATGACGCCATAGGCCGCCACGCCGTTTTCGCCCGCGAAGCGGAGGAGCTGGTAGTTGTAGAGGATGTTGACCAGAGACATGGACAGGTTGGTCATCAGCTCCGAGGAGCCGTTGATGCAGGCGCTGCGGATGACGCCGCCGTTCCACTGGGTGCGGCCCAGATGGATGGAGGAGGTGGAGCGCCTGCTGAGGAAGTAGAACAGGGGCAGCACGCCGCCCACGGCCTGACTGATGAAGGTGGCGATGGCTGCGCCTTCCACGCCGCCGTGGAGCATACCCACCAGCAGGACATCCAGAACCATGTTGGTGCCGCCCGCCGCCACCGTGAACGCGAAGCCCAGATGGGGCTTTTCGGCGGTGACGAAGAAGCTCTGGAACAGATTCTGCAAAATAAAGGTGGGCAGGCTGGCCATCAGGAGGCGGCCATACCGGACGGCGTAGTCCAGCATCTCGCCCTCTGCGCCCAGCAGCGCCGCCGCCGGGCGGACGATGAGAACGCCGACAGCGGAGAGAACGATGCCCGCGAGGAGGGCCGTCCAGACGAAGAGGCTGAAATAGCGGTTGGCCTTTTCCCGGTCGCCCTCGCCCAGCGTGATGCCCACGATGGCGCTGCCGCCGGTGCCCAGCATGAAGCCCACCGAGCCGACCAGCATCGGCACGGGCATGATGAGGTTGACGGCGGCAAAAGCTGTCTTGCCCACAAAGTTCGAGACGCACAGGCCATCCACGATGCCGTAGATGGAGGTGAACAGCATGGTGCCGACGCAGGGCAGCACGAACCGCAAAAGGCGGCTGTAGTTGAAATGGTCGGACAACTGTATTTTCTGCTTTGACATGGGTGCTCCTTGTTACATTCCGGGCCGCCAGCCGGTGCAGTAGCGGGCATAATCCCGGTCGGCCTGCTTGACGTAGAGCACCAGCTCCTCGCCGCCGTCCTTTTTGGTGCGCTGACGCACCTTGGTGGGCAGGTTCTGGCGGTGGAGCAGCTCCATCTCGTCCCGCAGCTCTTCTTCGTTGTCAAACGTGTCCAGCTCCGTCCAGTGGGTAGCAAAGAGCCAGAATTTTACAAGATGTTCGTTCAAGGTTCGGCCTCCTGTCGGCTGTCAGATGGGTTCAGACGGTAAAAGGGCGCGATGGCGTTCACATCGCCGTGGCGCACGATGGAATAGGTGATGTCGCAGTAGGGCTGGATGGCGGTACTCTTCTCGACGGTGGAGATGAGCAGGACTTGTAACTGCATCCGGCGGAACAGCTCCATCATGGGGCGGATGCGGTCGCTGGTCATCTTGCTGAACGCTTCGTCCAGCAGCACCAGACGGATGCTGTTCTCGCTCTTCTGATAGATCTGGAGCAGCGACGCACAGATGGCCACATAGAAGGGGGCCTGATTCTCGCCGCCGGAGGAATCCCGGCTGACCCGGGAGAGGGAGGCCTGCTGGCCCGAGACGGTGTTGGTCACTTTGATGTCGTAGTCGAGATAGGTGCGGTAGTCCACATAATCGGAGAGGGCCACACCCTCGGGGCGGCGTCCCTCCTGACGGGCGCGGGTGTTCTCGTCCACATCGGCCATGATCTTTTCCATCAGCTCGTCCACCTGACGCTCATAGACGGGGTCGGCGGTGGCGGCGAGGTTGTCCAGCGAGTCGCCGTCGGTCATCTGCTGGTTGCCCTTGTCCACGATGACCTGATAGAACGCGGCCAGCTGGGGGTCACGGCTGGGGCCAAGCTCGAAGCGGTAGACCTCTTCGCCGTAGGTCAGCTGTTCCATCACTTTGTTCAGCTCCCGGAACTGCCGCCGCGCGTTGAAGATGTCGTCCTTCATCCGGAAGAGGATGTCCTTGCGGAAGCGGTCCTTGCAGTCGCGCTGGGCCTGCTCGAGGCGGGCGGCGTACCGCTCCAGATCAATGCGCACGAGGCTTTCGTGCTGGGCGCGGTACTGCTCGATGCCCGTAAAGCCCAGCGGATGATCGCAGACGTAGCGGGTGTTGTACTCTTTCTGGGCAGGCTCGAGGGTGCCGGTGAGGTAGACGGCCAGTGCATCGTCCAGCCGGGCCTGCGCCTTTTCGGCGGACTGGGCCGCATAGCGCGGGCCTTTGTTCTTGCTCAGGGC
>OLER01000148.1_pt1 | contig 10405 bp, 8 predicted proteins | sample 1602761 | NCBI WGS metagenome assembly OLER01 (sample SAMN02674795, study PRJEB24791) | human gut metagenome, SKBSTL041 | isolation source: stool | host: Homo sapiens | place: USA
AGGTGAAGTTGGTTCCATCTATTCTTTGAATGGTATATTCCCCAATTAATGATTTGTTATCAGTACGTAATTGTTCCAGATATCTTTTCCCTGCATTTATTTCCGGACTGTTGCTATCCGCCATTTCTTGATATACCGTTCCGGTGAATTTGGCACCCAATTTTGTTTTAATTCTATTGTAGGTGTTCAAATCAATTTCTCCTTTGCGTAGCCTTTCTTGTGCTATACGGAGTTTGCTTGCATTGGCTATCATTTCTTTATATACAGGACTGTCAGTCGGCTCCAGCTGTTTTTTAAGTCCTAATTTCTGTTTTATGTATTCTTGGGTTTTAGGTGATTCTTTTTGTATCTCATATTTGTTATTCAGAAAATCTTGTTGGCATAAAAAAGTCATCACGTCTATGCGAAAACAACGTTCTTTTTCGCTATTGTTTTTATTGTTTTTAGCCGGATGGCATACTCCTACTAATTTTCCATTCAGATAGGCATTTTGGTCTATTACTTGATATTGGGGAAATAGTGAATTTACTTGGTAATGCTCTTCTTTAGGATATGAACGGTCTATTGTTTCCCATTTTCCTTTCTTATCATGTAACCATTCCCATGTTTGGGCGGCCCGAATTAAATATAAAGAATCAGCTATTCTTTCTTGTACTATTCTTTCGGCATCATTGACCTTTTGGATGGAGTCTACTCTTTTTTGTTCTAACTCTTTCTTGCTAATAGCATTTTCTATTTCTACTTTGATTTTTTCGAATTCTTTTGATTTAGCTTTTAAACTTTCCATTGATTCACCTAAGTAAATAGTTGGAAATTTATATTTGAAATCTTCTAATTTATATATTTTGCAGATTCTTAGAAGTGAATCTCTCGTATTTTGTAATTTTTGAGAGAATACTTCTGTCTTGCTTTTCTTTGCCTTAACGAATTTTGATAAGTCTACTATTTGTGCACTTGTCTTACATATTCCTGTACAGAGGAATAGGCATATTAATAGAAATTTTCCCATAGTTACCAATATCTTAACCAAAACTCGTTAAACAAATCGCTTTCCGAATCTTGCTGTTCATAATCATTTAAATCTCCCAAGCAGAATGGAATATATCCGTTCTCTTTACATTCGTTTGCCAGCATAGCCGGCATTTCATCCAAGGCGGTGATTAGTATATAATGCCTTTTAGTATTAGGCATATACTCTTCACATACTTGGTCGAAAATGGCCTTGTATCTTGCTAATTGATTATGGTGAGTTGGTGTATACGCTTTGTTCTCAATCAAAACAGCATGAAATTCTTCTTTTCCATTGCATGTAATCCGTATGTTTGCCCATAGGTCAATATATTTCCATTGTTTCCAAGTTTCAACAGAAGTGACTTGCACGTCGTCTGTCATTTCGATGCCAATCAGTTTGCCGAGAATCTTTCTACAATATTGATAAAGGATAGGTTTCTCTTCACTGTATTGCTGTATAGATCTACGTAATGTCCATGAAAGAATAAAGTCTATCATGGTTTCTTTTTGAGAATCTCCTTCGGAAGAATCTTTCATGGCTCAGTTGTAATTCTTGGGGGATTAAGTTTAGTCAATTCCCTTCATGCATATACCTTTGCTAGCCTAAAAAGGAAGAAGCTCATATCCACTACTCCTCTAAATGATGCCCTAAATGCTTTGATTTTAGCATTAAATGCTTCCGCTGCTGCATTTGTACTCCTGTTCACAAAGAAGTTCAGAATCCTTTCATAATGATTCTCAATAGAGTTTGCTACTGTTGTGAATGTATCGTATCCATATTCTTCAATCTTATTATACCATAGTGCCAGCTTTGCTCTTGCTACATCCTTGTCATAGTTTGTGGAAAAGATCTTTCCCAACTCCAATGAGTAGTAATATACGTGCTTAATATCTTCAAACTGCTTGAAAAGTAATTCTGCCCTGATTTTCTGACTCTTGGTCCATTTATCAGGTGATTTAAATAATAAATATCTGCTTCTGGCCAATAATTGCCTGAGTGTATCTCCGTTTTCGAGTTCTTCTGCTTTATATACTTCCCCCTTCTCTTTTGCCGCTTTCATAGCTTTATTCTCCTCTTTTATCACTTGCCATCTATATGTAATGCGCAACTCTTGTACAGCTTCGTATACAAGTTTTTGTACATGAAACCTATCAATCACCTGCATGGCACGTGGAAAGCACGTTTTGGCAATCTTTTGCATGCTCCCGGCCATATCCAGTGTAATTTCTTTGACCTGATTACGCAGCTCCTGTGGCATCTTTGTAAGTACCGCAATGATATCATCGGTTTTAGTGCCCTGAATTACAGCTATAATAGAACCTTTCCTACCTCGCTTATCTCTATTTATTAAGATGGTATAAAGATCTCCCTTACTTAAAGCCGTTTCGTCAATACATAGGTGATAACCCATATTCTTTGGATAAAGGATATACTCTTGGGCATGTGCTCTCTGATCCCAATTCTGGAAGTCACTCAGGTGGTCTTTATATTGGCTTTGAAGCTGTTTGCCATCCATACAGTAATGCTCAGCTACACTTTGGCAGCTAACGGCGTGATTATCTAAGTAATTCTTTTAAAAAAGCACCGAACTCAGCGGTTATGCGAGTACCGGTGGCTACCAAACTCCAGTCACGACTATATGTCTGCCCAGTGGAGGGATCTTCCCAGCGACGACGCTTGATACGTAAATAAACGGCTTTACCACGGATAGGGAAGTCCTGAACTTCAATCTCAGGGAGGAAACCTTTTGAGTGAAGATGGAGATCAGAGTACTCAGAAGGAATAGTGGCTTTCTCCTCTAAATAAAGAATAAAGCAAGTATCCTGAGAAACATGATTGACTAGGGTAAAGTAATCAAGGATTCCTGAAGGCAAGAACAAGCTTAAAGAAGCAACAGGATCAATCGTTTGGGAAGAGGATGTTTTCATGATGCAAAAATAAGAATTTTAACGCAATCCCCCAAGGTTTCAGACTGAGCCCTTATTATCATTCAAGTATTGATATACAAAAAAAGAGGCAACCTTAGTTACCTCTTTTTAGTACACCCTCAGGGACTCGAACCCTGGACCCATTGATTAAGAGTCAATTGCTCTACCAGCTGAGCTAAGAGTGCAACATATTATTTTTATTGCAACCTTGAATTTGTACACCCTCAGGGATTCGAACCCTGGACCCACTGATTAAGAGTCAGTTGCTCTACCAACTGAGCTAAGAGTGCTTAATTCCTCGTTTGCGGTTGCAAAAGTAGGTCTTTTATTTCATTTGACCAAACAATAATGCAGCTTTTTTACTATCTTTTTTTCGTTATTATTCGAACACATAAAGCTCAGAAGGCGTATTTCGCTTTAAAGCAAGTAGTTGCACATCTTTACCTACAATTACACCTTTGTTCTTTAATTTCCATTCTACCGTTTTATATGCCAGCTCCGGATGATTATTGTCTTTGCTCAGATGACACAACCAGATATAACGCAGGTGCTCGGTGATATTTTCTGCCAGGAATTCAGCAGTAGCAGAATTGCTCATGTGTCCGGTCCTGCTCATGATCCGTTCCTTCAGATATTGGGGATAAGGTCCCATTTTAAGCATTTCTTCGTCATAGTTCGCTTCCAGAATCAGATAGTTTGCCTTGCTGATATAATCTGCCGCCGTCGGAGTGATTTCCCCTAAGTCGGTTAAGAAAGAAAAGACTTTGCCGTCTATTTCTATACAATATCCTACATTATCCGTCCCGTCATGAGGAACTTCAAAAGATTCGATACGGAAATCTTCGAGCATCATAGGCACTTGCTTTTCAAGATAACGAACCGATGTGCTGAGCTTTTCCGTCATACAATAACTACGATTAATCCCCTCATGAATACGAGCCGTGGTGTAAACAGGTATATTCATCTTTTCCCCCAAATGCCCTACAGCCTTGATGTGATCCGCATGATCGTGCGTTACAAATACGGCACGTATACTTTCCATCAGAATATTGAAATCTTTCAGTGTTTTCTTGATGGTACGGATGCCGATACCGGCATCTATCAGTATTCCATAGGTATCAGTACCCAGATAATAGCAGTTCCCACTGCTGCCACTCGCCAGGCTTATAAATCTTACTTTCATGTTTTATCTTTCTTTATTAAAATGCAAAATGCCGTCAACTTTTACAGCAAAGTGACGGCAAATATACATAAAAAAGAAGATAATTACCGAGAAGATTTCTTCTTTTTGTCGATGGATTCGGTGATTTTTGCGAATAATAGCAAAGCTATAGCGGCAATCAGCCCGATAGCAGCGAAATAATACCAGATATAATGCGCATTCGCACTGGCGGCCTCCCATGCCGCACGAGTTTCAAACAAGGCAGGGTCCGGACAATATTTTGTCAACAGAATACCAGCCAGCCCGAAACCGAATATAGAAGAAAGGAATGAGTGCAGATGACTGAATCCTAAATACATACCTTCCTCTCCCTTAGGAGCCTGCAGAGAGAAATACTCCAGATACCGCGGCGAAATGAAACATTCGGCAAGCGCCTGTACAACAATACCAGCCACCATCATCAGAGTAATATTGCTCATTCCTGAGATAATATCATTTCCCAATATGTTTCCACAAGCCATCAGCAATGCAGAAACAGGAATTAGGAACATACCCACATTCATCGAAGTAATCGCACTGCGCTTTGCCATCAAACGAGTGATAAAGCTGACACAACATACCACCACAAAAGGATTAACGTTCGCGATCCATCCCGGTTTGGCCGTTTCGCCTGCGAGACGGATGACGTACTTAGGCATAGTGGCATAAAGTTGCTGTTGTACCATCCAGAAGCCTGTTACGATTAAAATGAGAATCAATAAACGCCAGTTAGTCATAATCCGCATAAAGCCCTGCCCTATCTCACGCAGACTTTTTCCTTCACCTGCCGTATGAGTCGATTTATATAGCAGGATCACTGCCAGCAAGGCAATCACCGTCATCGCCCCGGAGAAATAGTTAATGTAAGCTTGTTCGCCGATCACATTTCTCAAAGGGTCGATAATTGTCTTACCCGTAAAAGCACCGACATTGACCATCATATAAAAAATAGAATAACCACGGGCGCGGGTCGCTTCCGTTGTCTCCTTAGCCACAGATGCGGAAATAATAGACTTGATAAAAGAACCTCCTATCATAAGGATAAACAGGATAGGAACGATAATCCACCGGGAAGAACTGTCCGGCAAACCATTAAACCGGGTAGTCGCACCGTAACTCACCAACCCTGCCGCTTCGAGCAATGTAGGGAATACGCCCAGCCCCAAATAACCGATAGATAATAAAGAAAAGGCAATAATCATCGACTTCCGGAAACCTATCTTATCTGCATAAGCACCCGAAAATATAGGAAGCAGATATAATCCTCCGGAGAAAAGGCCGGAAATCATACTTGCTTCGAAATCATTAAAACCTAAAATACTGGATAAATAAATAGTGAGAACGATAAAAACAGCATAATATGCCATACGTTCAAACAGTTCGACTGTGTTACTCACCCAAAAGGCTCTTGTAAAACCTTTGGCGGCACGCTGAGGGGAATTGTTCATGTAATCTCTGTTTTTTTATTAAAATGTTAATTCAGCGCAAATATACGTTTTTTTAGCTTACAGTCCGTATCTTTGTCCTAAATTACGTATTCTAAATATATCATAATGACTATAGCTGTTGATTTTGACGGAACGATTGTAGAGCATCGTTATCCACGTATTGGTGAAGAAATTCCATTTGCAGTTGAAACGCTGAAATTGTTACAACAAGAAAAGCACCGTTTAATCTTGTGGAGTGTACGCGAGGGAGAACTTCTGGACGAAGCCATAGAATGGTGCAGAGCCAGAGGACTGGAGTTTTATGCAGCCAATAAAGACTATCCGGAAGAAGAAAGAGATCATCAGGGCTTTTCCCGAAAACTGAAAGCCGATCTGTTTATAGACGACCGGAATGTCGGCGGTATTCCCGACTGGGGAATTATCTATGAAATGATAAAAGAGAAAAAGACATTTGCCGATATATACAGCCAGCAAAGAGAAGAAAATACCAGTCAGAAGAAAAAAAGAAAATGGTTGCCGTTTTAATCTCCGACGCGAAAGATCAGACTTACATCCATTAATAAAAATGCATAATGCACTCCGGGCACATCGCTTCAGAGTGCATTATGCATTTTCTGAGGAGATCTGAAACTTACATTACTCCTTTTGACCTTCCCACTTTTCTCTATATTCCCACAGTTGCTCAATGGTAGGATGAAAAGTCGGATTTTCCCAGTTTTTGGAAATCATCGAAATTAAAGACTCCAGATAAAGTTTACCATCAATGATTGAAGTACACGCATTAACCTGATACTTTTCTGTCGGGTAATTCTTTGTTTCAAGCATCTTTTTCGCCCAGCCCAACAGCTCCTGGACCGATTCTTCATCATAAGTATGTTGTGCCATATTTTTATATTTTCCTACAAAGATAAAGATAAAAACGAGAATATGCAGACCCGGACAAGCACTTTTAGTATTTCACCTTATATAATATAGATTTCCCGAGAGTGAAAAGATGCCTTTCATGCTTTCCTGGCATTAATCAAAAGCAAAGTTGTCATTCACTTTTATTAGTGTTAATTTCTTTATTCCATATTTTTATTGTATGTTTGTGAGCATATAGCTTCTTGCAGCAATCAAGAAGTTGTATAAATTAATCAATAGCAAACAAATCAGAGCATCATACATAGACAAAAACAAAGGACAAATGAACCCAAGTGAAACAGAACCTACCCAAAATGTAATGTCATCTTCAGCACCAGAAACATTCCCTTTAATAAAAGATCAACTTCTATTTGCAGAAAGTATCTACGCTTGTCTGCCAATGAGTATTGAGATCTATGATACAAATGGTATCTTGCGCAGTATCAATGAACATGCATTGCAGATGTATGGAGTCACTGATAAAACGACTGTAGTTAATATCGTCAATCTTTTTAATAGTCCTTATGTGGACGAAACTCTCAAAAATCGCATTCAGAGAGGCGAAGATATTGTTCTGGAATTCGAATACGACTTTGACCGGATAAAAGACAACGCATACTTCTCTACCCAAAATAAGAACACGATCATTTATGAAGCAAAGGTCGTTCCCCTGCGAAGCAAGGAGGGAGAAATCATCGGGCATATATTGCTTTCCAACGATGTGACTGCCATAAAAGAAGCTGAATTCCGTACGGATGAAAGCAAAAAGAATCTGGAAATGGCAATGGAAGCGGCCTCTATGTCGTCTTGGGTATATGACGTGTATAAAAAAACATTCAATCCATTACATGGAGATCCTATAGCTAAAAAAAACACGACATTAGATCAGATTCTAAATATACTGCATCCACAAGATCATGAACCTTTAATACAACTTTTATCACAACTGACCAACAAAGAAATTCTGCAAGGAAACATCACCTTACGTTTCTATAATGAAGAAGAAAAGCAATACCGCTATTATGAAAGCATGATGCGGTTATCTTTCGAACATTTTGGGAAATTGCTGATTATAGGAACCCAACTGGATATAACGGAAAGGATGCAAATGGTAAAGAAGACGCAGGAATTAATCGCCAAGCGTGAACTGGCCATGAAAGTCAGCAATATCATTCATTGGGATTTCGATGTACGGACTCAAGAGTTCGAAGCCTATAATGACCCGATCAATGATTATGCCAGTGATAAACTGGTGAGCATCCAACGATACATGGATGTTATTCATCCTGAAGACCGTTCTTCATCCTATGATGCCATACAGTCTATGCTATCAGGCAAGGAACTCACCATTAACTTCACTTGCCGTATGCAAACGAAGTATGATGAATCCTGGCAATATTGTAATATCATAGGCGTTCCATTCGAGAAAGACGAATATGGCAACAACGTACGATATACCGGTTTCAGGCAAAATATCTCCAAGCTTCATCAGCTGAATGAAGAACTTGAAGAAAGAAACTACAAAATGCAGCTCACCTTCAAAACTGTAGGCATGTCTTACTGGGATTTTGAAGTAAAAAGCAAACAATTCAAAGCATTTAATGACCCCGTGAATGACTTCCATTCTGAAAATGTAATCACACCTGAAGACTATCTGCATGTCACCCATCCGGAAGACATCGAGCTGGTCCGCAACCATATTAATTATATGATTGGAGGAACAACTAAGGATCTCAACTTCAAATTCCGATCCAAAACTAAATGGGACAAAGAATGGCAGACTCTCATTGTTACCGGCATACCAGTGGAAAGAGACAAGAAAGGCAATGTAATTCGCTACACCGGTATTAAAGTCAACAATACGAAATGGGAGAAAATGGCACAGCAACTAAAGGAACTGAAAGACAAAGCCGAACTTTCCGACCGTCTGAAATCGGCTTTCCTTGCCAATATGAGTCACGAAATACGTACGCCTCTGAACGCCATCGTCGGCTTCTCCGAACTGATGGTATATTCTGAAGATCCGGCAGAAAAAGAAGAATACATGAGCATCATCCAATCCAATAATGAGTTGTTATTGCGATTGATTAATGATATCCTCGACCTTTCCAAGATTGAATCGGGAATTCTTGAACGCAAAAGAGAAACATTCAATTTAGCCAAAGTATGCAACGAGCTTTATACCATGATCCAGCCAAAGATAACCAATCCGGATGTTGAGTTTCAAATGGACAATTCCGGTCCGGACTGTTGGATTTTCCTGGATAGAAGCCGGCTCAAGCAAGTATGGATGAACTATCTTACAAACGCTGTCAAATGCACCAAATCCGGATATATAAAAATGGGATACAGCATCGAAAGAGAAGGAATCCGGATCTATGTGGAAGATTCCGGAGTCGGTATCCCGGAAGAATTACAGGAACGAGTGTTTGGACGTTTCCAGAAGCTCAATGAGTTTGCCCAGGGCACCGGACTCGGACTGGCTATCTCAAGAGCTATCATTGAAGGAGCCGGAGGAGAAGTCGGATTTACTTCCACTCCCGGTATTGGATCGACTTTCTGGGCATGGATTCCTTGTGAAATCAGCACTCAGAAGGAACATACCCCAACTATTTCACTGCCATTGCAACACCAGCTTTCTTTGAACGAAATCGACAAGAAGGAACTGAAGATATAGTTATTGTATTTACAACCGATTATTACTCAATATTTTATAGATAATAAGTCAGAAATATGGTTGTTATTTTTAATTGCACATTCTAAAAGGTGAAGATTTAACGCTTTTATTGATTATTAACTCAAAAAGGACATCAACTTGGGTCGTTTCTTCTCTTTTCCTTGCTATTCGTTTCCGATATTCCACTTTTGTTTTGGTCTATCTCATATGTACTGCAAAGGTATTGATTTTTGTTTGATATTGCTCCTTGCTTGCTCCTTGTCGTAGATTAATTTTCACACAGGAATTTTTGTTCTCTTTCTATAGGGGCTTGAAACAATCCATTTATTGGAAACAATTAAAGACGGAGCTGGTTTGCCCCAGTGCTTTTTAAGAAACAGGGCAATTATTTTATCTCCACAAAGGCTCTTGTTCCCAATTATGAGGAAAGCCTAATAAACGAGTTCTTACTGATGGGTATTTCGATAAAAGCTGCTTGAAATCTGCAACAAAAGTGTTGCCCATAGAAATGGAGTTAAGCCAATACACCACATAGCAGAGTTGCGGATAAAGTGTTTGTTCACGGAACGAGAAATCCGTAATCCATGTGTTTGGCATACGCATAGGCATCATTGGCTTGACAGGAAAGACCCGATTTGACAGTCTTGAATGATGGGCGCAGCAATTACGAAGTACGGGTCTGGGTACGGATTAAAAGGCTAAGTGATTATTTTCAGTCATTTAGCCTTTTTAATTATCTAATTTTTCCCCACATTTTCCCCACAGCTGTCTATTTATATACAGGGCAACCGCATCAAAATAACGTTAGCTTAGGAAACAAACGTAGTTTTCAACCTCCTCCTCTCCCTTATTGTCCATTTTCCTAAAAAAACCATTGGTCCAAATCGAAACTACTACCCCATAAAAATTGATTTTTTGCCCCATATAATTCAAATTTCCCTTGCGGGTAATATTTTTTAAGAAACATGATTTTTGACAACAGGCTATTATTCAGACAAATACAAAATTATGCATTTTTAAGGGGGGATATTGTAAATTGTTGAAACTTCTCATCCTTGTATCCACCCCACTTATCCCTATTAATACAAAATCGACAAGTATTGATTATCAGGTTATTGACATTTTGATGCGGTTGCCCTGATTTATATATTTTAGAAACATATTTTTCCGTAAAGTTATGTACTAAAGTTTCCCACCCCTTAAAACACCAACTTTTCTCATTTTCCTTTGTCTGTC
>OLER01000160.1_pt1 | contig 10080 bp, 10 predicted proteins | sample 1602761 | NCBI WGS metagenome assembly OLER01 (sample SAMN02674795, study PRJEB24791) | human gut metagenome, SKBSTL041 | isolation source: stool | host: Homo sapiens | place: USA
AGCAAAATCTTCCAGCGCGCCCACGGTGCTGGGCTTGAGGCCCGCCGGGTGGGACAGCACCTTCACCCGCTCGTCGTCCGGGTAGTTGTCCTTGTTATAATTGGTATGGTTCTGCATGGTGACAGCGTGCAGGAAGATGGGCTTGTCCGAGCTAGACTTCATGCTCTCGTACTGCTGGATGATCTGGTCGGCCATGGAATCATCGGTGACAAGGCCGCTGGTCCAGTAGTGCTTGCGCACCTTGGTCACGCCATGCATATCCTCAAGGCTGATAAAATCGTCAAAGCCGAGGTTGGGGTAAGCCTTGTCGCGGCTCCAGTATTTTGCCCAGAAGCAGTGCACGGCTGCGGTCTGGTAGCCCTTGAGCTTGAGGTAATTGGGCATGGCGAACATGGGCTTGGTCACATGCTGCTGGTAGGGCTTGCTGCCGCTGGGCAGGAAGGATACCGAGTAGCCGGTAAGGGCTTCAAACTCCACATCGCAGGTGCCGCCGCCAAAGCTGGGGCTGTAGGCCCGGCCATAGGCGCTGGTCTGCTGCAAGGCGTGCAGGTTCTTGGAGACATCGGTATCAAAGGTGATGCCGTACTGTTCCAGCTCCGAGACATCCCAGTAGGACTCGTCCATCACATAGATGATGGTGGGCTGCTTCACCTGCTCGTCCTTGGGGGTCACGGCGCTGTAGCTGGTGGAGTACAGCGGGCTGGTGGCAAACTTCTGGCTCTCGTCCACATTGTCCAGCAGGGCATCCACCGCTTCCTGCGAGTATTCCTCGGGCTTCGAGATCTCCAGATTGGTGAGGTTGGTCATAAAGCCGGTGATCACGCCGTAGTAGCGGTAGTAGCGGTCCTGCATCCATGCATCCGGCGTAATGCCCAGCACCTGCGTGACAGCGGGCTGCAGGTACACGCCGAACACCAGCAGGCAGAGGGCCGCTGCGGTGGCGGCACTGCCCGCCAGCCGGGGCAGCCAGCGCTGTTTGTGGCGGCCGCGGAACAGGAAAAAGCTGCCCACCGTCAGTGCCAGCACCACGATGATGGTCACGACCATGCTGGGCTGGATCTTGAGGCCCGCAGCGGATGCCACACCGGCAGCCTCCGACACCTGTGTCAGATCCCATGGCAGGAACGGCTCGCCGCGCAGCTGCAGGGTGTAAAAGTTCACCGCGCAGGGCGCACAGCCCAGCACCGCCATGCCCAGCGTGGACAGCGGCGGGCAGCGGAACACCCAGTCCAGCAGCAGCCACACCAGAAACAGCAGCAGCCACGCCAGCAGATAAGCCCCGATGTGCGGGAAGATAAAACTTGCAAAAACGTCTGCGCTCAGGCTCCCGCGGGCGATCCCCTCGCCCAGCAGCAGCACGATCAGCGATGCCGCCAGCGGGAATACCATCCGCAGCGCCAAAAGCGGTTTGGGAGTTTTCATAATTCCTGTTCCTTTCCTCATCCTTGAAACCTCAGATCAAACGCAAAAGCACATTTCTTTACGCTTTTTGCACAAAGCTTCTGCGATTATTATAGTCACTTCCACAAAAAAGTCCACCCTGTTTTTGCAAAAAATTTACAAACCCAGCTTCACGCGCAGTTTTTGCCACCATTTGAGCTGTTCCGGCTGCGGCGGTGCTTCCGGCAGGGCCGTGTGCACCAGCACCGCATCCGTGCCAATGGTCTCGATCTCCTGCCATGGGATGGTCAGGCTATCGTCCCGGCCAAGCAATCCGAACAGCCTTGGCCGCCCCAGCAGGATCAGGCTCTGCAGCCGGGCGGTGGCAGGGTCAAAGGTCAGGTCGTCGGCCCGGCCAAGGCAGACACCCTGCTCCAGCTGCACCACCTCTTTTTCACACAGTTCCCGGATGGTCAATGCCCTTCTCCCCTTTCTGCCACAGCTTATGCAGCCGCCGGGCACATCATGCAAAAAGCAGTGGAAACCGCATGGCAGATTGTGGTATACTGTGGGCAGAGCATTCCATGAGAAACAGAGGAAATTTCAAATGTATAAAAGCATCGTGTTTGATCTGGGCGGTGTCATGGTGGATTTTGCCCCCCGCGCCTATCTGGTAGACCGCATTTGCAATGAAGAGATCGAGGAGCAGGTGTATGACCTGACCTTTGGCAGCGAGGAGTGGAAGCAGCTGGATGCGGGGCTTGTCTCCCGCTTTGACGGCAATCAGGCCATGCTGCGCAACGCCAAGGCCGCCGGGCGCGAGTTTGAGGTGCAGGGCGTGCTGGACGACTGGCTGCACATCCTGCGCCCGCGCCGCCGGATGCAGGAGCTGGTGCGCCGCCTGAAGAACCATGGCTACAGTGTGTACTATCTCAGCAACATCCCGGAGGACGTGCTGGCCCTGCTCAAGGAGCGCGGCGTGCTGGACCGCTTTGACGGCGGCGTAGCCTCCTGCGAGGTGCACATCAACAAGCCCGACCCCCGCATCTATCAGGCCCTGCTGGATAAATACGGCCTGAAGGCCAGCGAGTGCGTGTTCATCGACGACAATCTGGCCAATGTGCAGGCCGCATTCACGCTGGGCTTCGTGGGCATCCGGATGAAGGAGAGCGTGGGCACCCTGATCCGCAGTCTTGCCACCTGCAATGTGGCCCTGCGCTGACCTCCGTGACCCAAAACAGCTCCTGCCGGAAATGCTCTGGCAGGAGCTGTTTTGCTGCTTTAGGAATTACTTTTTCTCGTAGCTCTGGCAGTAGTGCGGGGTCTCCACCTGCTGCGTATCGCAGGTGCACTGCTCGGTCACTTTGATCTGGGGCAGGTCGCACTTGCAGCCGCTCACATTGTGGCTGCACTCGCAGACATCACAGGTAACGCCGATGTTTTCCATATTTATCACCTCTCTGTCCACAGTATGGCCTGCAGGCAGGGTGTTTATTCTGGAAAACTCAGCCAGTCTTTTTCGCTTCGCGCTTAGACCGGAGTGTGACTGCCGCATGCCGGATGGAAAGCACCGGGTGCACCGGCAGCATCCGCGGGCCTGCCCAGCGCATCACCGCGCGGATCTTCTCCCGCATTTCCGGCTTGTAGCAGTGCACTTTACAGGCCGAGCAAAAGGTTTTGGTCTCCATGAACGGGCATTTGTCAATGCGGGTCAGGGCGTAATCGTGCAGCTGCCGGCACTCCGGGCACAGGCTGCCTTTGGGTGTTTTGTGCTGCCTGCGGCAGTAAAGAGCGATCATCTCGCTCACCAGCATCTTTTCATCTGCGCGCTTCTGATCCAAGTTCTTCGGGGTATCCTGCATGGGACGGGGCCTCCTGCTGCCTTATTTTTTTCTACGGTCCGGCCGCATTGCAGCGCGGCGCACCGCACGGCGCAAAAATGCAAAGCCTACCGTAACACCAATTGCTGCAGCCACTGCCATATACACCGCCTTCTGAAACCAAAGCGGCAGGAGCGCAGACCTTTCCGTCTGCTGTCCCCTGCCGCAGTTTTGATGCATTCTGTACAGAGGCTGCTGCTTTTGCGTGAAAGTTAGCATTTACTAACTTTCAATTCTGCAAAAACACCGTTTTTCGGTGTTCTCATAGTTTATCGCAGCTGTCTCTGTTTGTCAAGAGAAGCTTCTCCTGTTTACCATGCAGCCAGATCTGCACCCAGCTTGCGGCATGCAGCCTGAACATCATCGTCCGGGGCCTCGTTGCAGATCAGGCCCTCACCGTTCAGCACCTGTGCGCCGTCGCCCTGAGCACGCTCCACCCAGTCACGCATCCACTGGCCGTCGCCCCAGCCGTAGGAGCCGAACAGGGCGATCTTCTTGCCGTTCAGAGAACCCTCCAGATCAGAGAACATCGGCTCGAACTCGCTCTCCTCCAGCTGTTCCGCGCCCATTGCGGGGCAGCCAAAAGCCACTGCATCAAACTCAGCCAGCTTTGCGGCGTTCATCTCGCTGCAGGGCACGATGGTGCCGTTTGCACCCTCTGCCACGCAGTTTGCCATGGTCTCAGTGTTGCCGGTTGCGCTCCAGAATACGACTGCTACTTTGCTCATAAAGATCGTCCTCTCTCAAATCAATATTAGTTAGATATATCTAACTTTATGTTCCATGAAAATGCGTCCAACCACGCAGACGCATCCTCATTTGGTTAGTATCTTCTAACCACCGATAGAATACCACAGCTTCCCGGCTGTGTCAAGCCTTTTATGCAAAAAGAACTGCCGCTGCCGAAAGTACGCCGTAGATCACCGGCTGATGCAGCAGATACAGCACCAGCGAGTGCCGCCCCATCCAGCCCAGTGCCGGGCAGACCGAACGGCGCAGCGGTTCCATCCGCGCCCGGCCCACCACGCCGTGCAGAAAGTACCCTGCCCAGAACAAAAACAGCCACGGCAGAAGCGCAAAATAATCGGTGGAATAAAAATCGAAGGGCAGAAAGCCGAAAAACGCTGTAAAGTAATTCGCGTACCATGCATCCGGCAACGCAAGGCGCAGCCCGCCGAAGCCGAGCCAACGCTCGTCCAGATGATAAGTCAGTGCAAACAGCACCGCCGAAACCGCCAGCCCTGCGGCGGGCGGGATCTTTTTCAGCAGCGGTTCCAGCACACCGGTCAGCAGCATGGCCGTACCCAGAAAGGTCAGCACACCAAAAATAACTCTGTCCTCCGGCATAAAAAGCAGCGTGACTGCCGTGACAAGCGCCCCTGCCCCGAACACCTGTGCGCCCCGGCGCAAGGTATGATGTCCCAGTTGCACACAGAAGCCGGACAGCAGAATGAACACCCAGCAGATGGTCTGCTGCCACAGACGCCCCGGCATTCCCGCGTACCAGTCCATCCAGATGCCGAACAGGAACATCATGTCCCAGCAGGCATGGTACAGCATCATGCTGACCAGATCCAGCCCGCGCAGCTCGTCCAGCAGGGCGTAGCGGCCCGCCGGGGCCTTTTGCTGCACTCGTCGTTCGTTTTCCATTATCCATATTCCCCTTTGCTGTGTTTCGCAATACGATATGACAAATTATAAACCGCACTGCGGCACCTGTCAACCAGACATCTCAGGGGGTTGAAGGCAGCAAAAAACCGCTGCACAGCGGCAAAGCCATGCAGCGGTCAAATGGATAACCGGGGAAACCTTATCAGACTTCGGTGTTGAAGTAGCGCTTCAGCAGGCCCTCAAAGCCGCGGCCGTGACGGGCCTCGTCCTTTGCCATCTCGTGAACGGTGTCGTGGATGGCATCCAGATTCAGGGCCTTTGCCTTCTTGGCCAGATCCATCTTGCCTGCACATGCGCCGCACTCGGCCTCGGCACGCATCATCAGGTTCTTCTTGGTGCTGTCGGTGACAACTTCGCCCAGCAGCTCTGCAAAGCGGGATGCGTGGTCTGCTTCCTCGTAGGCATAGCGCTTGTAAGCCTCAGCGATCTCGGGGTAGCCCTCGCGCTCAGCCACACGAGCCATTGCCAGATACATGCCGACCTCGCTGCACTCACCCTCAAAGTTTGCGCGCAGGCCGTCCACGATCTCCTGCGGAACGCCCTCGGCCTTGCCGATGCCCACAACATGCTCGGTGACGTAGGTGTTGCCGGTCTTCTCAACGAAAGCGGAAGCGGGAGCCTTGCAGACGGGGCACTGTGCCGGGATCTCGCCTTCAGCAATATAACCACAAACGGTGCAAACGTACTTCTTCATAAGAATAGACCTCCATCATTCTTTTTATATCAGTTAGAAAACAGGCTGGGCGGTGTTGGTACTCACCGGCCCTTGTCATGGCTCTATTATAGCGAATAATTCCTAGTTAGTCAAGGCTGATTCTAAGAATTATTCTTAGTTAATAAAAGTCTCACACTTTGTCCAAAAAACGAACACAAAAGATGTCACTTCTGCCGAAGAAGGGGCTTCCCTGTCGAGGTCAGACCTGCAGATTGCCGCTGGAAGGAGCACCGGCACCATCGGCGGAGTCGAACTCGTAATCGTTGCCGGGGAGGATGGCGTTGAGCAGGATGCCCACGATAGCAGCGATGGCCAGACCGGACAGGTTGATGGACACACCGGCGACCGCGAAGGTCAGGCCGCCCACCGAGTTGAAGCCCAGCGCAGACACCAGAATAACGGCGGCGATGATGAGGTTTCGGCTGTTGGTGAAGTCCACCCGGTTCTCGACCACGTTGCGGACACCGATGGCGGAGATCATGCCGTAGAGCACGAAGCTGATGCCGCCGATGATGCCGGTGGGGATGGTGTTGATGACGGCCTCAAACTTGGGGCTGAAGCTCAGGATGATGGCCAGCACAGCGGCGATGCGGATGACGAGGGGGTCGTAAATTTTGCTCAGAGCGAGGACGCCGGTGTTCTCGCCGTAGGTGGTGTTGGCCGGGCCGCCCAGCAGGCCGGCCATGGTGGTTGCCAGACCGTCACCCAGCAGGGTGCGGTTCAGGCCGGGGTCGTTGATATAGTTGTGGCCCACGGTTGCGCTGATGGCGGCGATATCGCCCACATGCTCCATCATGGTTGCCAGTGCAATGGGGATGATGGTGAACAGTGCGCTGATGAACTCCGGGCTGCCGTCGATGGCAAACAGGCCCATGGCCTCCTTGTGCAGAGGGATGCCCACCCATGCAGCCTCAGAAATGCGCTGGAAGTCCACTGCACCGGTCACCAGTGCCACTGCATAGGACACCAGCACACCGATGAGGATGGGCAGGATCTTGACCATGCCCTTGCCCCAGATGTTGCACACGATCACGACACCCAGTGCCACAAAGGCCAGGATCCAGTTGGACTGGCAGTTTTTGATAGCAGAGGGGGCCAGGATCAGGCCGATGGAAATGATAATGGGGCCAGTGACCACCGGCGGGAAGAACCGCATGATGCGGCGGATGCCGAAGGTGGAGATCAGCAGGCTGGCCACCAGATACACCAGACCGGAAAATGCGACGGCGGCGCAGGCGTAGGGCAGCATCTTGGTGTTGGCAACGGTCAGGTTGCCGTCTGCATCTGCCAGCATGGGGGCCACGATGGAGAAGCCGCCCAGATACGCAAAGGAGGAGCCGAGGAATGCAGGCACCTTCTTTTTGGTAATGAGGTGGAACAGCAGGGTGCCCAGACCTGCGCACAGCAGGGTGGTGGAAACGCTCAGGCCGGTGAGCAGCGGCACCAGCACCGTTGCGCCGAACATGGCAAACATGTGCTGCACGCCCAGAATGAACATGCGGCCTGCGCCCAGCTGGCGCGCGTCGTAAATGCCTTTGGAGTAATCGATCTTTTCGCTCATGAAGTTTTTCTGCCTCCTACAGAACTCGCAGCCCCAAAAAAAGAGGCACCGCCGTCAGCAAAACGGCAATGCCCTTGAAATTTGGGAACAATGATTCCGCCCGGAAATGAGAAGTGCAATACAGCGCAGTCGATGATTCTTGTGCAGCATGGTGCGCTCCCCCTTTCATTCAGGCTCTTTCCAAACCGCCGCCAAAAGCCCCGCAAAAGGCCGCAGCGGGCAGTCCTTCAAGAGATTATAGCAGACTTTTTGCCGCCGTGCAACTATTTTGCTTAATTCTCCTGTATTTCCAGCCCGGAAGTTTGCGCCGCTTCTCTTGCAATCCGGCCCAAAGCGCACTATAATATAGCCTACCATTGTAATCTGTATTATAAGAGAATTATCAGGAGAGTTTATGATCTATCTGGATTATTCCGCCAATACCCCGGTAGACGAAGCGGTTTTACAGCGCTTTTGCGAGGTGGAGCGCAATTGCCCGGGCAATGCCAATTCCCGCCACGCAGCAGGCACTGCCGCAAAGGCTGCCATCGATGCCGCCACCCAGAGCATTGCCCGCAGTCTGAATGTGCAGCCCGCCGAGATCATCTATACATCCGGTGCCAGCGAGGCCAACAACTTTGCCATCAAGAGCATCGCCCGGCTGGAGCGCCACCATGGCAGACACATCATTTCCACCCCGCTGGAGCACTCCTCGGTGAGCGGCAGCCTGACCGCCCTGCAGGAGCAGGGATACGAGATCGACCTTGTGGACATCCGGCAGGACGGCACGGTGGACCTTGCCCACCTGAAAGAACTGCTGCGCCCGGACACCATTCTGGTGGCCGTCACTGCCGTGGACAGTGAGCTGGGCGTGGTGCAGCCGGTGGCCGAGATCGCGGAAATGTTGAAGGCCTGCCCCCACTGCCACTTCCATGTGGATGCCACACAGGCCGTGGGCAAGCTGCCGGTCAGCTTTGCGGGCATCGACACCATGAGCCTGACCGCCCACAAATTCTACGGGCTGAACGGCATCGGTGTGCTGGTCAAGCGGTGCGGCCTTGCGCTGGAGCCGCTCATCCATGGCGGCGAGAGCACCACCATCTACCGCAGCGGCACCCCCACCGTGGCGCTGGCCTGTTCGCTGGCGCTGGCGCTGGAAAAGGCAGTGAGCGAGCTGCCCGCCCGGGTGGAGCACATCCGCGCCCTGAACGCCCGCCTGCGCACCGGGCTTGCCCAATACCCCAAGGTGCGCATCAACAGCCCGGACACCGCCGTGCCGCAGATTTTAAACCTGAGCGTACAGAACGTGAAGGGCACCGTGTTCCAGCGGGAGCTGGATGCCAGGGGCGTATGCGTCTCGGTCAAATCGGCCTGCTCTTCGGACGGCCTGCCCTCCCGCGCCGTGTTTGCCGTGAGCCATGACCGGCGCAACGCGCTGTCCTCGTGGCGCATCAGCCTGAGCCACCTGACCACGGAACAGGAGATCACCGATTTTATGCAGGCGTTCGATGCCTGTTACAACGCCCTGACGCAATAAAAAGGAGTATTATGAAGCAAGATCCCCCCGCCGACCAGCAGCGAGGGGATCTTTTTTACTGTTTTTGAATGCCGAACAGTCTGCGCAGAATGCCGCGCAGTGCCTTGGGGCTTCGGATCACAACTACCTGCATATGCTCCCCGCCTTTCCGTTTTCTGGCCCATCCTATGCAGGCAGGGGCCGGAACGTTCCGGCAAGGGCAGCAGCGCTCAGTCTGCGATGGTCTCCACCACCACCAGCGCACCGCTGCGGGTGGAGATGGTGATGCAGTCCGACCCGGCAGCGTACTCGTTGCTGACGCCCAGCGGGTAGCTGGCGGTCAGCTCCGCATCGGTCAGCTCATAGTAGGAGCCGCGCTCGCACACGCCCTGCGCCCTGCCCTCCATCGGGAAGGCCGAGAAGAAGAAGTACTTCTCCTTCGGGTAGCGGCGGGTCTCGCCGGGCATCACGTAGGTGATGCGGCTGCGCTCATCCAGCAGGGTGGTGCGCACACCGCGCTGTTCCAGCCCAAGGCCGGTGCACAGGTTTGCAAGGGTGTGCTCCACCCGTCTGCCGCCAAGGCCGCCCAGCAGCAGCACCTCGTCAAAGCCCTTTTCCGAGACCAGCTTTGCGGCATACTCGGTGTCGGTATCGTCCTTCACATGGGGCAGCACGATGATATCGTCGTCCTGCTGTTCCGGGCAGGGGGCGGTGTCAAAGTCGCCCACGATGATGTTGGGTCTACGCCCCAGAGGTGCGCAGTTGCGGTAGCCTGCATCACAGGCAATGATAAAGTCGTCCGGCCGCAGGGCCTCTGCCAGCTCCGGAGAAACCGGGCAGGCCGAAATGATCACACAGCGTGACATGAATCTCTTCCTTATCCTTTATACTTTCGGGCGCTGCCAATCCTTCACGTCCTTGACTTCCTCGTACATGGCGCAGTAGCTGTCGTACCGGGTCTGGGAGAGCCTGCCCTCGGCCAGTGCGGCGCGCACGGCACAGCCTTTTTCGCTGCGGTGGGAGCAGCCGGTGAACTGGCACTGGCCCAGATAAGGCCCGAACTCCGGGAACGCATGCTCCAGATTTTCCTTGGGGATGAACCCGGCGCGGTTCGCTTCCAGACTGGCAAAGCCCGGCGTATCCGCAATGCGCCCGCCAAAGGCTTCAAAGATCGTCACCTCACGGGTGGTGTGGCGGCCGCGGCCCAGCTTCTGGCTGATGGCGGCGGTCTGACGCTCCACGTCGGGCAGGAGGGCGTTCAGCAGGGTGGATTTGCCCACGCCGGAGTTGCCGCAGAAGGCACAGAGACGGCCATTGATCCAGTGCTTGATGTCGTCCAGACCCTCGCCGGTGGCGTAGTCGATGCGGATGAAGGGCA
>OLER01000168.1_pt1 | contig 9955 bp, 6 predicted proteins | sample 1602761 | NCBI WGS metagenome assembly OLER01 (sample SAMN02674795, study PRJEB24791) | human gut metagenome, SKBSTL041 | isolation source: stool | host: Homo sapiens | place: USA
TATAGGAAATTCTATTTAAATAAAACTGTTTTATATTAATTTCCCCTTAATTATAGAACATTTCTTTAATAATACTTGCACATACAAAAGAAATGCAGATTTACTCAAAACCTATTTTTTTCCAAAAAAATATTAGTTTCTCCTTATATTATAAGGTAGGGCGAATCTTTTTTTTTACTTTTGCCCCGAAATATTATGGTACAAGCCATTATAAAAGAAAGAATTATGCAAAAAAACCTTGTCATTGTCGAGTCTCCGGCAAAAGCAAAAACGATTGAAAAATTTCTCGGGAAAGATTTCAAAGTCCTTTCTAGTTACGGACATATACGTGATCTGAAGAAGAAAGAATTCAGTATCGACGTAGATAAGAATTTTAAACCCGATTATGAAATTCCGGCAGACAAAAAGGCTTTGGTCAGCACGCTGAAAGCAGAAGCTAAAGAGGCAGAAACCGTATGGCTCGCATCCGATGAGGACCGCGAGGGAGAAGCTATTGCCTGGCATCTGTATGAAGTATTAAAACTAAAACCGGAAAACACAAAGCGAATCGTATTTCACGAAATTACCAAAGGTGCTATTTTAAAAGCAATCGAGCAACCACGCAATATCGACCTCAACCTCGTAAATGCACAGCAGGCACGACGAATCCTGGATAGAATTGTAGGTTTTGAATTGTCTCCTGTACTTTGGAGAAAAGTTAAACCATCTCTGTCGGCAGGACGCGTACAGTCGGTAGCTGTCCGCCTGATTGTAGAACGTGAACGCGAAATTCATGCGTTCAAATCAGAAGCCGCTTACCGGGTTATTGCCATATTCCTGGTTCCCGATACAGACGGCAAGCTGGTAGAAATGAAAGCGGAACTGTCACGCCGTATCAAGACGAAAGAAGAAGCAAAAGCATTCCTTGACGCATGTAAGGGAGCGACTTTTACGATTGAAGATATAACCACCCGTCCGGTAAAGAAAACACCGCCGGCTCCATTCACAACTTCCACCCTGCAACAGGAAGCGGCACGCAAACTGGGATATACCGTAGCACAAACGATGATGATCGCACAACGTTTGTACGAATCCGGATTTATCACTTATATGCGTACGGACTCCGTCAACCTGTCGGAATATGCAACAGCCAGCAGCAAAGACGCTATCATACAGATGATGGGCGAACGCTATGTACATCCGCGCCACTTCGAAACAAAGACGAAGGGAGCACAGGAAGCGCACGAAGCCATTCGTCCGACTTACATGGAAAATCAATCCATAGAAGGCACAGCACAGGAAAAGAAACTGTATGATCTGATCTGGAAGCGCACCATCGCATCACAAATGGCGGATGCGGAACTGGAAAAGACTACTGCTACTATCTCTATAAGCAAAAGCGGTGATGCATTCACTGCCATCGGCGAAGTTATCAAGTTCGATGGTTTCCTACGTGTATACCGTGAGTCTTACGACGATGAGAATGAACAGGAAGATGAGAGCCGTCTGTTGCCTCCTTTAAAAAAAGGCCAGAAACTGGAATATGGACCTATCGTTGCCACTGAACGTTTCACTCAACGCCCGCCACGCTATACGGAAGCAAGCCTTGTACGTAAACTGGAAGAGCTGGGTATCGGTCGTCCGTCCACATACGCTCCTACGATTTCTACTATTCAGCAACGCGAATATGTGGAAAAAGGAAATAAAGACGGTGAAGAGCGTACATTTAATGTGCTGACACTGAAAGACAATCAGATTAAAGATGAAAGTCACAATGAAGTGACGGGAGCAGAAAAGTCGAAACTCTTTCCTACAGATACAGGAACTGTGGTGAATGACTTCCTTACCGAATACTTCCCGGATATTCTGGATTACAACTTTACCGCCAGTGTAGAAAAGGAATTTGACGAAATAGCGGAAGGAGAAGTAAAATGGACTTCGATCATGAAGACTTTCTATGATCAGTTCCATCCGGCAGTAGAGAAGACATTATCCATAAAGACAGAACATAAAGTCGGCGAACGTATGCTGGGAGAAGAACCGGAAACAGGCAAGCCTGTATCTGTGAAAATCGGTCGTTTCGGCCCTGTAGTACAGATCGGTGCCGCAGATGATGAAGAGAAGCCTCGCTTTGCCCAGATGAAGAAAGGGCAGTCCATGGAGACCATTACCCTAGAGGAAGCGCTGGAACTGTTCAAGCTACCGCGTACTTTAGGTGAGTATGAAGGAAAGACTGTCACTGTAGGTATAGGTCGCTTTGGTCCTTACATCCAGCATAACAAGGTATATGTATCACTGCCGAAAACACTTGATCCGATGAAAGTTACTCTGGAAGAAGCAGAGCAGCTGATTCTGGAAAAACGGACGAAAGAAGCAGAACGCCATATCAAAAAATTTGATGAAGAACCGGAACTGGAGATTCTGAATGGTCGGTACGGACCTTACATTGCATACAAAGGTAATAATTACAAGATCCCTAAAGACATTGTTCCTCAAGATCTGAGTTTGAAGAGTTGCTTCGATCTAATCAAAATACAAGATGAGAAAGGTCCTGGCACTTCTGCCAAAGGTAAACGAACCGCAAAAAAGAAATAATATTTGCATCCAATGAGACATCAAAGTCCGGTAACCTATATCAACTGGTTACCGGACTTTTGTTGTATTTACCATGCTATATATTTCTTTTTAAACGATTTATTTCCTAACTCTTTGTTTTGATATATTAAATGCATACATTTGCGGGTCACAATCAAATTATCAGAACACAGTTATGCAAACAAACAATTTCAAATCTCTCTCAATGGGGGTACTATGCGCACTCTCGTTAGCCAGTTGTATGGAAAAGGACTTATATCAGGCTCCAGAAGAAAAAACTGCAGATGAATACTTTGGCTTTACAACATCCTCCAGTTGCACAGTTGATTTAAACTATGGTTTAAATTATCAGGTTGTTTTTGAGTTATATGCCGAAAATCCGCTATCGGAAGATAAGGATGGAAACATTATCAAGACAAAAGAAGAGCCTGTCTATCGCGGGGCTACGGATAAAAAAGGAATCTTTAATGATTTCATATCTATTCCGTCTTATCTTACAGAACTTTACCTTTATTCAGACTATCTTGGAACTGTCAGCCCGATTCAGCTACAAATTACAAACGGAAAAGTATCTTTTGATCAGCAAGCTTTTATACAAAGTAAGAGAAATGCGAAGGGTACGAGTAGAGGGGTTACCAATAGCGGCTACAAATATCCGGAAGGTTTCCAGGTTTTAGGTGAATGGAATGAGATAGGATGTCCTACTTATCTTTCTTCTACTCCAACGGAAATAGATGGGCAGCTCATGTATAATATCCGTGAAGTTTTTATTAAGCCGGGTGGAAGTGCAGCGATGGAAGATTATTATCCTGAATATATAGGTGATAATGTAAATATAGAAATCAATGTTAAGAAACCAACAGAAATAGGACTGGTTATGCTCAGCAGTACAGGTACCAAACAAAACACAGTCGGTTATTTCACCTACCCTACCGATCAGAAGCCGACTGATATAAGTCAAGTTACACCGATCATTGCCTATCCGCGCATATCGACTGCCGTGTGTAATTCCAGCAGTACAGCAGGTAGTATGTATACCGGCGACAGAGTAGAACTGAAATATTGGGATGGCACAAAGTTCGTGAACGAGTTCCCTGCGGGAGTAAGCATAGCATGGTTTCTTATTGAGTCTTCCTACAACCAAGGCACAAAGGAGATTATGAATAATAAACGTACTTTCTATTCTATTCGTGATCTGAATAAGAGCAAAGAACACCGTACCATTGCCCTAAAGAACAAATCAGGAGAAGTCGTTGCATTTGGTATGGAGGATGCAACCAACTTTGAACCGACAGGAGATAATACCAGAAAAGGAAACTTTGGCGATGCCGTATTCTATCTTGATTTCTCAGATGGATCAGCCATTGAGACTGGTGGTGTAGAAGAACTCCCAGACAAATCCATTGACAACAAAGAGATTTATAACTCCTTTAAAGGTGTATTATCATTTGAAGATTTTTGGCCATCCAAAGGAGATTATGACATGAATGATATGATTGTCGAATATAAGCGCGAAATTTATAAGAGTGTTCTCACAAGTAAAGTCGTAAAAGTTATAGATACATTTGTGCCTAAACATGATGGCGCAAACTGGCAAAACGGTTTTGGTTACCAGCTCACAGGTATAGCAAATAGTGATATAAAGAAAATAACCGTAGAATCCGGCGGAATCGTCTCACAATTCATGGAAGGGCAAGACCGGGAACCTGGTCAAAATTATCCCACTATTATCCTTTTTGACAATCAAAAAGCAGCTATAAACAAAACGTTTACTGTAACGATAGACGTCGCCCAAGAAAGATTTACAGAAACAGCATTTACTCCTTTCTTTAATAACAAATTTTGGGAACAAACATACAGCAAATTTAATATGAACCCCTTTATCATCATTTCTGCCAATACAGGACGTGATAAAGAAGCACATATTGTGAAATTCCCTCCAACAAGTAAAATGAATTTCTCTTATTTCGGCACAGGTAGTGATGTATCCAGGCCTGATGAGGGATTATATTATGTAAATAATGAGAATATGCCAACGGGACTGCAGATTAGCGGTATCAGTGTAGGAACTAAACGTGGTACCGATTTCCTTGTACCAGTAGAAACGACAAGCATTTTGGAAGCGTATCCTAAATTTGGTGACTGGGCATCCAGCTTCGGCGCTTCCAATCCATATTGGTGGAAAGACCCTGATAATTCGAAAGTAATTACCCAATAATAAAAAAGACTGTCTGAAAAGTATGTAATCCCTATCATTAACTTTACCCAAAGTCTTTCTTAAAGATAGAGTACAATTCCTTTTCGGACAGTCTTTTTCTATTCAACAACATCCCAGTCCCGTTCCGGAACACATAAATATATTTTGTTCAGGGCAGGTATTACATTCTGGAAGGTACCTCAATGCCCAACAAGCCCATTCCTAAACGAACCACTTTTGCTACATTGGCAGACAGAGCAATACGGAATACTTTTACCGCCTCATTCTCTTCACGCAGAATGCTGAAATCATGGTAGAACTGATTATATTCTTTCACCAGATCATAGGTATAATTCGCGATAATAGACGGACTGTAGTCTTCTCCGGCCTGTTTTACAACTGCCGCAAAGTCAGCAACCAACTGAATCAATCCTTCTTCCTTCTCGCTCAGTTCGATACCAGCAGGAATCTGTTCAGGTATCACAATTCCAGACTCAGCCGCTTTACGAAGCACAGACTGAATACGGGCATACGTATATTGAATGAACGGTCCTGTATTACCATTGAAGTCGATAGACTCTTTCGGATTGAAAGTCATATTCTTACGGGCATCTACTTTGAGAATAAAGTACTTCAAAGCACCCAGACCGACAATACGGGCAATATCATCTGCTTCTTCCTGCGTCAGACCATCCAGTTTTCCGAGTTCCTGCGAAGTTTCTTTTGCAGTCGATACCATCTCTTCCATCAGGTCATCGGCATCAACGACTGTTCCTTCACGAGATTTCATCTTACCTTCCGGCAATTCTACCATACCATAAGAGAAATGTACAAGGCCTTTACCCCATTCAAAACCGAGTTTATCCAACAGAATAGAAAGTACCTGGAAGTGATAATTCTGTTCGTTACCAACGACATAAATCATTTTATCAATCGGATAATCAGCGAAACGAAGTTTGGCCGTGCCAATATCCTGCGTCATATAAACAGAGGTTCCATCGCCACGAAGAAGCAGCTTATGATCCAGCCCCTCGGCAGTCAGGTCAACCCAGACAGAGCCGTCTTCTTTTTTGAAGAAAAAGCCTTTTTCCAGTCCCTCCATTACTTTCTCTTTTCCTTCAAGATAAGTATTGGATTCATAATATATCTTATCGAAGCCGACCCCCATCTTCCGGTAAGTCTCATCAAATCCGGCATACACCCAGTTGTTCATCATCTCCCACAGGGCACGTACTTCCGGATCACCGGCTTCCCATTTCACCAACATTTCGCGGGCTTCCTGCATCAACGGAGAAGCAGCTTCCGCTTCCTCTTTCGTCATGCCTTTTTCCATCAGTTCGGCAAGTTCCGCTTTATAATGCTTGTCGAAGGAAACATAGTAATCGCCAATCAAGTGATCTCCCTTCTTGCCGGATGATTCGGGAGTTTCACCATTTCCGTACTTCTGCCATGCCAACATGGACTTGCAGATATGAATTCCACGGTCATTGACAATATTTGTCTTTACTACCTTATTACCGTTGGCAGCCACTATATTAGCCAGCGCATTTCCTAAAAGATTATTGCGTACATGGCCCAAATGAAGCGGTTTGTTGGTGTTGGGAGAAGAATACTCAATCATCACCAATGGAGAGTTGTCAGTAACAGCCACGATACCGTACTGCTTGTCCGCATGAATGCCATTCAACAATTCTATCCACGCAGAGGAGGCAATGGTCAGGTTCAGGAAGCCCTTGATGACATTAAATGCTGCAACCGAAGGCTCGTTTGCCTGCAAGTATTCACCGATTTCCTGGGCCGTCTGCTCCGGTCCTTTCTTGGACATACGGAGAAAAGGGAATACAACCAGCGTGAGGTGTCCCTCAAATTCTTTCTTGGTTTTCTGCAACTGCACTTGTGCGGCAGGAACATCCTGTCCGTAAAGCGCTTTCAGTCCGCCGATGACGGACGATACCAGTTTCTGTTCTATATTCATGATTCAAATGTATTTTCCTGCGTGCAAAGATAGCGTAAACCGAAATCAGTACAAAACAAGCAGGCTTGTTTTTATGGCCTCACAAGATATTCAACATACAAAGAGGGGACGCTCCTTGTAAAACGTCCCCTCTTTGTATGTTGAGTATACTGTTCTTATTCAGCTGTCAATTCCGTACCTGGTTTGAATTTAACAACTTTCTTTGCAGCAATCTCGATAGGCTTTTTAGTAGAGGGGTTGATACCCATACGCGCTCCTCTTTCCATCACACTGAAAGTTCCAAAACCAACCAATGATACTTTATCACCGGCCTTCATTGCCTTAGTGACTGATGCGATAAATGCATCCAATGCTTTCTTTGAATCAGTCTTTGACAAACCAGACTCCGCTGCCATAGCGCTAATAAGTTCCGCCTTATTCATAATGCTTAAAATTAATTAATATGTTACACAAAAGATATTTTTACTTTTCATCACAAACCTCCACAAAAATAGAGCAATATTTCTGAATATCAAATAAAAACATTAAAAAAATATTGGAAAACAACGAAAAAGAAGGAATAGAATCTGCTTTTTCTGTTATAGAACAGAATTTATTCGTATTTTTGCCGGAGAAAGCAAAAACAGGCAACTGTTTTTGAACTGTAAAATGAATTGAAACAACAGATTATGAATACTATACCTACTGTAACCAAGAACCTTTTAATCATTAATGTGCTGATGTTTCTGGGTACCATCGTCGCCCAAAGCTACGGCATCGACCTCGCCCAATATCTGGGATTGCATTTTTTCCTTGCCGAAGATTTCAATGCAGCACAATTGATAACATATATGTTCATGCACGCCGGATTCGCGCACATATTTTTCAACATGTTTGCTGTATGGATGTTCGGACGTATTTTAGAGCAGGTATGGGGGCCAAAACGATTTCTGTTCTACTATCTGGTGTGCGGTATAGGAGCCGGAATTATCCAGGAGGTGGTACAGTATATTCATTATGAGACAGTACTTTCCGCCTATGACAGCGTAAATACCGGCATGGTCATCATCCCGATGGAGGAATATCTCAATATGATGACTACCGTGGGAGCTTCGGGAGCAGTATACGCCATTCTGCTGGCATTCGGCATGTTGTTCCCCAACCAGCAAATGTTCATCTTCCCGTTACCGGTTCCCATCAAGGCCAAATATTTTGTTATCGGATATGCCTTGATTGAACTTTATGCCGGATTTGCAAACAGTGCAGGAGACAATGTGGCTCACTTCGCACATCTGGGTGGTATGGTATTCGGCTTTATCCTAATTATGTACTGGAGAAAAAAGAATAGAGGAAATGGCTACTATTATAACTGATTTGAAAGAAACCTTCCGTAGGGGGAACATTTATATCCAACTGATTTACATCAATGTAGCGGTATTCATACTTACTACGCTAACCGAAGTCATGTTCCAGTTGTTCAACCGGAGCATAGCAGGCGTATTCGAATGGTTGGAACTGCCGGCATCAGTCCTACGCTTCATCCTGCAACCATGGTCACTACTGACATATATGTTCATGCATGCAGGATTCATGCACATTCTTTTCAATATGCTGTGGCTTTACTGGTTCGGTGCACTGTTCCTGAGTTTCTTCTCTGCAAAGCATCTCCGGGGTGTATACATTCTGGGAGGAATTTGCGGCGGTCTGCTCTATATGGCCGCCTATAACATTTTCCCGTATTTCCGTCCCATGACAGACTATTCTTTCATGCTGGGCGCTTCTGCCTCTGTACTTGCCATTGTAGCCGCCACCGCCTATCGCGAGCCCAACTATCCGATACGGCTACTGCTGTTCGGAACCATCCGGCTGAAATACCTGGCACTCATCGTTATAGGCACCGATTTACTGTTCATCACCTCCAGCAATGCCGGTGGACACATCGCACATTTAGGAGGTGCGCTGGCAGGGGTATGGTTTGCCGCCAGCCTCAGCAAAGGTAGTGACCTGACCTCATGGATAAACAAATGTCTGGATACCTTAGTTTCCATCGTCAGCTTCAAACCTAGAAAGCCGAAAATGAAAGTACACTACGGTACTGGCAAACAAAAAGATTATGATTACAACGCACGGAAAAAAGCCCAATCCGACGAGATAGACCGCATTCTCGACAAATTAAAGAAATCGGGATACGAAAGCCTTACTACAGAGGAAAAGAAAAGCTTGTTCGACGCGAGTAAACGTTAAACCAATGGAAAACGGAAAATGAAAAATGAGAATATAACCGCCACTCTTATTTTCAGTTTTCACCTTTCAATTTTCAACTATTATAATGAAGCATCTCGGTAATTTTGTCGCTCTTCTGATTTTAGCGGTCAATGCCTTATTTACGGGCCTATTACTGTTCACCGCCTATAGTCCGCACATCCAGCCGGTCACACATCCGGTGCAATCGTGCCTGGGGCTGACATTTCCCGTGTTCCTGATGATAAATGCCGGCTTCCTCATTTTTTGGCTGGTCATCCAGCGCTATAGGTCGGCTTTGCTGCCCCTAATAGGGATGTTGCTCTGCTATTCGCAGATACGCACCTATCTGCCCATCAACTTCCATACAGACCACTTACCGGAAACAAGTATCAAACTGCTCTCCTACAACATTATGGGATTTGACGGTGCCGCCAAACAAGATGGCAAAAACCCGATATTGACCTATTTGAAGGAAAGTGGCGCCGATATCCTCTGTCTGCAGGAATATTCCACAGTACAATCCTCAAAGCATCTTTCGCAAAAAGACGTAGAGCGGGAACTCAAGGCATATCCATACCACCGCATCAACACAGTGGGTAGCGGAAAGGGACATACCAACAAGATGGCATGTTACTCTAAATTTCCGATTCTCTCGTCACGCATATTGGATTATCCCAGCGAATACAACGGTTCGGTACTCTATGAAATCAAGATTGGGGAAGACACGGTTACCCTCATCAACAATCATCTGGAGTCCAACAAGCTGACCAAAGCCGATAAAGTCGTGTACGAAGACATGCTGAAATCTCCCGAAAAGGAAAAAGTGAAAAGCGGCGCACGCCTGCTCATACGCAAGCTGGCAGAAGCATCGGCCATCCGTGCCCCGCAAGCTGACACTATTGCACATGAAATAACCGCTTCACCGCATCCTTACATTATTGTATGCGGCGATTTCAACGATACCCCCATCAGATCGGAAGAGCACA
>OLER01000171.1_pt1 | contig 9918 bp, 6 predicted proteins | sample 1602761 | NCBI WGS metagenome assembly OLER01 (sample SAMN02674795, study PRJEB24791) | human gut metagenome, SKBSTL041 | isolation source: stool | host: Homo sapiens | place: USA
AACTATAGGTCCGCTAAAACCATTGTCATTACTTTTGAATACTATAAAATATGTAAAATAATATTCCATGTATATCCTCCATGTTTCTATACTGCAAATGTCGCAAAGTTCAATTTATCTTTACAAAACTATATCACAATAACAGTTACATTCCTACCCCTGCTTTCCCTTCGTCTGTGGAAATTCCATCTTAAATTTATACTGAAACCCCTTGATTTCTTTACCATCTTTCGTATAGGAAAATTCCTCTACACTCTCTGGAATCAGGTACGCATCATAACTGCCCTTCTTTCCTTTCAGACCTTTTACAAGTATCTTTTTTCCTTGAAGTAGGCTCCTGACCTGAGAATCTGAAAGTGTTACCCCAAATGCCTTGCCAACATTCATGCCACATTTCCCGGTACAGTACGCTCCAAATTTTCCCTTGACTACATCAGCACCACATTTCGGGCATTTACCTAGCACTTCCTGTTCACCCTTGCCTGTGCAAAACATGGCTTTCTGCTCATCACTAACGCTGTGATAGGTCTTTACAAGATCAGTTACCATTGCTTCAATACCAGACATAAACTGCTCTGCAGCAACTTCTCCTTTGGATACAAGTGTAAGCTCATTTTCCCAGTCAGCAGTCAGTTTCGGAGATTTTACTACATCCGGAAGTATCGTGATCAGCTTCATTCCGTCCTCTGTCGGAATCATCTGCTTTTTCTCACGCTTTACGAATCCGTCTTTTACCAGTTTTTCAATAATGTCAGCTCTGGTGGCAGGTGTGCCAAGTCCTTTTCTCTCCACTTCATCGCCCATATCCTCTGCTCCGGCTCTCTCCATGGCGGACAGCAGGCTGTCCTCAGTGTAATGTTTTGGCGGCTGTGTGAAATGCTCGGAAACCTTTGTCTGCTCCACTGCAATCATCATGCCCTCACGAAGCTCCGGCAGCTTCTTTTCTTCCTCTGCATCCGATTTATCCTCTGCGGTTTTATAGGAATTTTTGAAGAAATCCTCAAATTCCTTCCATCCATTTTTCCACACTTCCTTGCCGGATACCTTAAATACAGTATTGTTGCAGGTAATCACTGCCTTTGTGGAATTATAAATGTGCTTCTCCCCGGTCGCACACAGCAGACGGTTTGCACAAAGGGAAAGTATCTTCATTTCGCTCTCCGGGATTGCCTTTAAGTCCTGCTTGATGATCTCCATGGTAGGAATGATTGCGTGGTGGTCCGTCACTTTCTTGCTGTTCAAAATTCTTTTAATATCTGGATTGAACATGATATTCTGCTCAAATAACAGAGAATTGAAAATCGCTTCGATCACATTTTTTGCAGTACCTTCCATGTCATCGGAAAGATACTGGCTGTCTGTTCTTGGATAAGTCACTAACTTTTTCTCATAAAGGCTCTGCGTATATTCCAATGTCTGCTTGGCAGTAAAGCCAAACAGACGGTTTGCATCCCTCTGGAGTGTGGTAAGGTCATAGAGTTTCGGTGGTGCCACCCACTTTTCTTCCTTTATCACAGAAGTGACAAGAGCCTGTCCGTTTTCACAGGCTCCTGCAATCCTCTCTGCTTCCGTTTTATCACTGATATGCTCTGATACCGCATCCAGACCATTTCCAATGATGTGAGCCATATAATAGGCTTCTTTCTTGAAATTCATGATTTTACTTTCACGATCCACCAGCATGGCAAGTGTCGGTGTCTGCACTCTGCCAACCTTCAATGCCTTACCGCCATATAATACCGTAAAAAGTCTTGTCCCATTGATACCCACAAGCCAGTCTGCTTCCTGCCTGCATAATGCTGAATGATACAAGTTATCATAGTCGCTGCCTGGACGAAGATTATGGAAGCCGTCACGGATAGCGCTCTCCTCCATGGAAGAAATCCATAACCGCTTCATCGGTTTTCTGCACCCTGCCATGTTGTAGGTCAGGCGGAAGATCAGCTCACCCTCCCTTCCAGCATCGGTAGCACATACAACGGCATCTACCCTGTCATCATGCATGAGCTTTTTCAAAATCTGATACTGTGCTTTTGTATCACTTTTCACTTCATGCTGCCATTCCTGCGGAATGATTGGAAGGCTCTCATAGCTCCATTTCTTCCATGCTTCCTCATAGCTTTCCGGCTGTGCCAGTTCTACCAGATGTCCCACACACCATGATACCAGATACTCATTGCCTTCCAAATATCCGTCCTTACGCTGTGTGGCACCAAGAACTGCCGCAATGCTCTGTGCCACACTCGGCTTCTCTGCAATTACAAGCTCCATCTCTATTCCTCCCCATTTTCTTCATCATTCTCGTTGTTGTTATCTTCATTGTCATTCTCGTCTGTGTCTACTGATTCTGTATCATCTCCACCATTTATGAATGCTTCGTCGAAATCCTGCTCGGTTTCTTCCTCGTCATCATAATCGTAGTCCTCGTCAAGCTCGTCCTCATCTTCATCCTCATCAATGAAGTTTTCTTTTTTCTTCTTGGATTTCACAACATATACCACTCCGATCACAGCTACCGCAGCAATGCCCATTAAAATATATGTAAAGCTGGAACCATCTGCCTTTGCGGTATCCTCTTTCGGCTCACTTGTATCTTCCGTGCTATCTTCGGTGCTGTCCTCAACACTTTCTGTTCCCTGTGTTTTCTCTCCTGTGGTATCAGCATTATTGTTTGATAATGCGCTGTCTTTGGTAGGGATTGCAGATTCCAATGCCGCTGAATTTTTCGGAAGTGTCTCGCTGTTATCCGTTGTGGTATTCAGCAGGTCGTTTTCACTGACTTCTGTAAGGAAATACACCTTTTCATCTTCCCCATCACGATCAATTACCAGATAAAATACTTTCTCGGATGCAGTCTGGATTGTGTAAAATTCCTTGCCTTTTTCTGTGGTCTGGCTGTCACTGCTCTGGTCTGCATCCTTGGAAGTATCTCCCGTACTTGGAGATTGCTTTGCTGTTGCGGAACTGCTGGAAGTTGTTCCACTGCCTGTCTGGGAAACTGTATTTCCATTCACATCCGTTTTCGTATGCTCTGTGACCTGTGCGGTTGCAGAGTTTGGCTTGGTTGCAGACGCATCCACCGGAAGCTGCTGTGCCGGATCTTTTTCATTGCTGTCCTTATTCTCCGGATCGGTGTAATACGGATTGGCTGTTTTATAGATTTCAGAGGTATTTCCTGCATTATCCATGGCAGAAATCGTGAAATACTGATACCCTGCATCGAACTGTTGCAGACGGATATTCAAGGCTCCATTCGTATGCTCTGTAAACTCATAGCCATTGACATAGATTGCCTTGATACCGGAATCCGTATCATGTGCCTGAATGCTCAAAAGACCGTCGCTGACTGCCGCATTTAAGGTAGGCTTGGTAAAATCAAAACACTTGATATAACGGTTTTTCTCGTAGGTCTTGCCCTTCTGGTCTGTGACCTGCACATAAATGGTGCTGTTCTCGGAAATCTCTATGTGCATATCCTCGGTAATGTCCGTCCAGCTTCCATTCTGTCCGACTTTTGCCTTTACTGTCTGAATGGTAAAATTACCGGAAACTATCGTATCTTCCACCTTGACTGTTACTTTCGTGGTATCGTTATGCCACCCAGAAGGTGTATTGATTGTAATTTTTACGCTCGGATTGATATAAGCACATTCCTTGTAATCCTTTGCACACACCTCACAATCCTCATCCACCGCATACTGACTGCATTTTTCCTTGCAGGTGCATTTTGCGGCAGGCTGTGTCTCCTCAGTTGTGCCTTCTGTGGAATTTTCCGTTGCATTCTCTGTGGACTGCTCTGTGTGATTTTCTCCACTACCGGAACTGTCCTTGTTATCATTACCGGACGCTGTGCTTTCTGCACTGCTTTCCTCTGCCGCACTTTCTGTTTTCTGCTCTGCGGTATCCTCTGCATGAACCTCCACAGTATTTGCCCTGTTTGCAAAAAATGCCCCGACCGGCATACAAAAAAGTATTGCCGACAGTATCAGGGACATTAGTGCCTTAACGGATAACTTCTTCATTTTCATTGGTCGAATCCTCCTTTTCCTGTTCCCGTTTCTGTAATAAATTTCTGACTTCATCCTCACTGAGCTTGTTTAACATCTGCAAACGCTCCGATGAGATTTTATATTTTCGTATGATCTTCATGGCTTCGGCATCCTCCGCCATCTGTTTCTGTTCTGCAAGGTCTTTTTCCTTTGCCTGTAGCTGTGCTATCTGCTCTCTGACCTTTTTAAGCTGTGAATTGATTCGTTCTACTGACAAAAATAATTCCTCCCTTCGCTAATTCAATCTTCCAAAACCATAGAAATGGCTCTGCCAGTAAGAAGTATTGATTGATGTGTACTGAATTGGATCACCGCAATGCACCATCGTACCGTTTCCACAATAAATACCAACATGTGTGACGGTTCGCCCTGCATTATAAGTTTTTGTAAAAAATATGAGATCTCCTGCCTTTGCTTCCGATGCGGATACCGAAGTACACTGGTCATAAATGCCCTGTGCGGTGGTTCTTGGCAGGTTATGTACGCCGCTGTTTGTAAATACCCAACATACAAAGCCTGAACAATCAAAACTTGCCGGAGCTGTTCCTCCAAAGGTGTATGGCATTCCCAGATATCTGTTTGCTTCCCGCATAAGCGTCTGCACCGTTGCATCGTCATAGGACTCCGGTGGTATCACATTGCCGGTTCCTCCTCCGGTGCCGCCCGTTGTTTCCCCATAAATGGTCTGTTCTCCTGCTTCAAAATAAAATAACGGGTTATAATACACCCCGTTATACAGACATTCAATATGAAGGTGGCTTCCGGTACTGCTTCCTGTATTTCCGCTTTTGCCTATATTGTCACCCTTTTTTATACTCTGCCCTGCGGATACATTTAAGCTGTCCATGTGGGCATATTTTGTGGTATATCCCTTACTGTCCGTAATCACCACATAATTTCCATAATAGGAATCGTAAGTTGCTTCTGTTATCGTTCCATCATGTGCCGCATATACAAACGTTCCTGTCGGCACCGCTATATCCACACCCCTGTGAAGCTCCTCGGCTCCGGTGTTTGGATTTTTCCGGTAGCCATAATAACTGCTGATATAGTAATACCAGTAATAATCAACCGGAGAAGCAAAGACCTGTAAGCCGCCTTTTGTCTCCGTATAGGCTCCAAAAATTTCCGTCTGTTCGCTGTCCATGCGTCCGGCTACAATGCTCTCAAGCGGTGTGACCGTAAGTGTGACACGAAGAATTGTTACGGTATATTCTTCTTCCTCCTCATACTCGTATTCCTCGGTACGGGTAGTCCCGTCCGGATTTGTTACTGTTCTGGTTCCGGTCTTTGTGACTGTCCTTGTCCGTGTCTCCTCCACTTCCTCAGTAGTAAGGGAATACATGGCATCAAATAATTCCTGAATCTCACTCTCCATCCCCTCGGCAGTAAATTCCGTATGGACTGCGGAAAGATAACTGATCAGTGTATATGGATCATGCCCGATTGCACCAAGGTTATAATCGTATTCATCATATCCCGGATAATCAGTTTCAATCCGGTCAATCTTGTTTTGCAGCTCCATTTCCTTTTCTGTAAAAGATAAATCTGCTGCATCAATCTCTGCCGGAAGGCTAAGATATGTGCTTGCCATCGTTGTTGTCACAGTTCCGGTAAACATGGAACCGCAGCTTGATAATGCCGACATGATCATAATAAGCAGAAGAGCAAAAATACCCACTGTGATAATCAGTGTTTTATTTTTTGTGGCAATCTCCTGTAACTTCTTTGCAATGCCGGTTGCAGCATTGGCTGTCTTTGTAAATGTTTCCTTTGCAGTCTTGGCTTCTGCTCCTGCCCGCCTTGCCTTGGCATACTCACGCTTGATACGCTGTTTCTGTAGCTGCCTTTGCAACTGCTTCTTTGGACTGTTGCCCTTTAGATGTGGATTTTCACTGATGAATTTCTCATACTCCAGCTTCATATCCGCTGTGACCTGTTTTTTCTGCAATCGCTCTAATCGGTCACGCTTTCTCTGTGCCTTGCTCTTGCGGTGATATTTCATGTAATGGTAAACATCTTCTGCACGCTGTTCTGTCTTATGTGCACCCTCCACAGCAGAATTATCCTTTTCTGTCTCTGCAATCTTTCGATGCACAAAATACATATTTTCGGTCTGGAGTTTGTGAACCGCAGCTTTTCCAAGTCCGTCAGGCTTGAATGGCTTCTCCACTTCCACCGGAACCACCACATACTTTGCTTTTCCGGTCTGTTCATCAAAGACACGTTTCATCTCATACTGCCGCTTTTTCGGCATCTTGTCCTTTGCTTTCTGTAACTTCTGACGACTCTTTTCCGACTTATCAAAAGCCTTCTGTACTTTTTTGTCGGTAAATTCTTCCGCCTGCCCCTGCGAAAATGTGGCATCCTTTGTCTGGAAATCTCCATAATCGGACTGCTTTGTATTTTCTGACTTCGCACGCTCTCTGTGTGCGTGTTCCCTCTGCACACGCCCTTTGTGATATTTTCCTTTTTCCTCAGACCGTTGGTAGGTGTCCCTGACATGAACCTCATTTTCCATCGTGCTGTCAGAATCCCCCGGCTGTTCCTCCTGCATGAAACTGTTTTCCTTTAAGAATGCCTTTTCCGCATCGGCTTCTGACTTCTGGACATTGTGACCAGAAGTGCCTTGCTGAAATTCTGTCCCGGCACTAAATTCTGACTTCTGGACGCTGTGACCAGAAGTTGCATTTCCTGTACGACTGCCATGGTTTGCATCCCGTGGCAGATTGCTCACAGGCTTCTCGCTGGCACTAAACTGGTTTTCCACAGAAAAGGTGTTGTCCTGCCTGTATTCTGTATGATTTGCTCCAGTCACTTCCTTATCCTTGGAAAATGTCTCTTTTTCAAATGCCTTTACTGCCTGCTTTTTTTGTCTCTTTTCTGCCATTTACACTGCGTCCTCCTTCTGCACCGATTCCTCCGGCTTGGTATTCATAATTCTGTAGGTCTTGGTGTCTGTCGGGTATTTATCCACGAATGGAATAACCACATTATCAAACAGTATCAGACCGCTTCCCGGCTCAGAGTTGGTGACATAGGATAACTGCTTATCCGATAATCCCAGCTTATCAGCGAGGATTGCCTGATCTTTGGCATTCTGATTTAACAGATACACAAAATCGCTGTTACCCAAAATACCTTCAATCTCCTCAGAACGAAGAAAATCGCCCACGTTCTGCGTCAAACCTGTCGGAATACCGCCCCATTTTCTGAAACGTTTCCAGATTTCCACGGAATAAATAGCTGTCTGCTTCTCCTTCAGAAGAAGGTGGAACTCATCACAGTAATAACGGGTTGCAATCTTTCGCTCCCTGTTCTGTGACACTCTGTTCCACACCGCATCCTGCACGATTAACATACCCAGCTCTTTCAACTGATTTCCCAAGTCTCTGATGTCAAAGCACATGATACGGTTGCCACTGTCCACATTAGTATGGTGGTTGAAATAATTCTGGGAACCATGCACATACAGCACAAGGCTATTTGCAATCCGTTCTGCCTTTGGATTCTTATGCTTCAAAAGTGCATTGTATAAATCCTCCAGTATCGGCATATTTTCCGGCACCGGATTTTCAAAATACTTGTCATAAATATGACGGATACATTCGTCAATGATGCCTTTCTCATCGTTCTCCAGACCGTCCTTGCCACCTGCGATCAGGTCACATAATGTTATGATAAAATCCGATTTCAGTTTTAATGCTTCCTTATCCCCCTTATGGCTCAACTGAATATCCATAGGGTTCAGATAGTCTTTGGAATTGGTGGCAAGTTTTACCACCTGTCCATGAAGTGCAGCTACAAGTGCAAAATACTCGCCCTCCGGATCGCAGATAATAATGTCGTCCTTTGTGATAAGAAAACAACTTAAAATCTCACGCTTTGCACTAAAACTCTTACCACTTCCGGGAGTACCTAAGATAACTCCGTTTGGTGTACGGAGCCTTTTGCGGTCTGCCATAATCATGTTGTTGCTGAGTGCATTTAATCCGTAATAGATTGCCGGTGCAGGCATAAACAATTCCTGTGTGCAGAATGGTACTAAGATTGCGGTACTCTTTGTGGAAAGGGTACGCTCAATTCCGGTTTCATTGCACCCAATCGGTGCAGATGCCATAAGGCCCTGCTCCTGTAAATACTGTAAACATCTAAGGTCACAGTTTGCCTGCTGAATGATACCGGACACTCTCTGCATTAAGCTCTCCAGTTCCCGCTTGGTTCTGCCATAACAGGTAATAAGGAATGTCATGTTGATCATCTTCTGATTGCTCGTATTCAAATCATCCAGAAATTCCAGCGTATCCTTTTCATAGGTCACAATATCCGTTGGAAGAATATCCATATCGTAACCGCTTCGGACTGCCTTTTTCTGCTCTTCAATCTTCATTTTCTGGATATTGGAAATAACCGCTTTTAACTTCTTGATTGCCTTTACCGGATCTTCCGTCTGCATATGCATGGAAATCGTAAGATTAGCATCAATATCCAGAAGATGCTTGATCAGCTCGTCCGTAAACTTCGGTGCGATAATATCCAGATAGGACACACAGCCATACATATTCCCTGACTTAAAGCGGTTCGGATAGCGGAAATCAAATCCCGGCGGTGCAATATAGTCCTTGACCGACTTACCGGATTCTGCCAAATCCTTAAATGAAAAACGGAAAGGTTCCATGGTATCCTGATTAAAATATTCATGCAGGATGCGCAGTCTTTCCTTTCCGTCCAGTCCCCTCGCAAGGGTTCCTATGTTGTTTAAGTTCCGTATGACATCTTTTTCAATGTTGTTAAGGCGGCTCTTGGCTTCCTTGTAGCCGTTGCTTTCTACACCAAAAATCAGATATTTTGATTTGATGATACCGTTGTTGCCCTTTGCCGCCTGCTTCTTTAACATCTCCGTGTATTCCTCACGGATGTCGTTAAAATCATCCTCCTGCCACGGAATGTCAAACTGTTCTGTAAGCATCTGCTCGTTGACCTGCCTGTTGAAAAGCACCAGTTCAAACTTCACAGACGGATCAAAATAATTGATGAGCTTGCTGTACTGTGCCAGTATGTCCGCCTGGTCATCCACTTCCAGAAGCTCATAGTTTATATCAAAAAATTCCACCATCTTTGTATAATAACGGTGGCTGACCTGACAGATACCATCACGGAACATCTTTTCAAAAGTGATCGTCCTTTGTGCGGTAGTCGGCTTTTCTTTCTCAATGCTCTTTCCCGATAAAATATGCTTTAACTGTATAAGACGCTTCTTTTCTGAAAAGGTAAGACCGCCACTTTTACTGTTGTTCCTGCTATTGCCTTTATAACTGCTTTTTCTGCGGCTTTCCGGTTCTGCCTTTTGCTTTTTCTTCAAGATAACGAACCTCCCTTCGTAATTTTTCTTTTTCTTCCAACTGCTTGTATAAGTTCTCTGACCGGTATGGTCTTATGCCCGGTGTGAGTATCTTCTGCCGGAGCATAAAATACAAAATCTTCTCCGCCGGAAACCCGTTTTTCTCATACATCGCAAAAAAGAAGAACGGAAGCATTGCTCCCATCATAAGAAGTGATGCGGCTGATGTTCCGATCAGTCCCTTGGTTAAAAAATACAAGGGTATACCGGCTACTGCCGCACCGCTGAAACAAATGATCTGTCTCTTTGTCAAGTTCAGTGCCACTTTTGTCTTGATACCGGACAAATCCTTTGGCACCTGCACGGATATTGCCATATCGTTCCTCCCTTAGTGCGCATTCCAGATAGATTTCGATAATGAACCAGTCTTAAAGAGTGAAAAGCATAAAATAACGGTATATGCTGCCACCGACCAGAGTGCCGTATGCAGGTTGTCGGACACTGCCACACCAGCCACAAGCACCGCAT
>OLER01000172.1_pt1 | contig 9885 bp, 10 predicted proteins | sample 1602761 | NCBI WGS metagenome assembly OLER01 (sample SAMN02674795, study PRJEB24791) | human gut metagenome, SKBSTL041 | isolation source: stool | host: Homo sapiens | place: USA
TACCGGGACAGTCTGCCGATTGACTCATAATGACGGAATTTAACGACAGTCCCTAAATAAAGTTAAATCAAAGTGTTGCGGAATTAAGGGAGATAATATAAATGGAAAAATACAACAATTGGAAACTTAAGTTTTATACAATATGGGCAGGGCAGGCAGTATCATTAATCACTAGTGCCATCCTGCAAATGGCGATTATTTTTTACCTTACAGAAAAAACAGGATCTGCGATGGTCTTGTCTATGGCTTCACTTGTAGGTTTTTTACCCTATGCGGTCTTTGGACCAGCCATTGGTGTATTAGTGGATCGTCATGATAGGAAGAAGATAATGATTGGTGCTGATTTAATTATCGCAGCAGCTGGGGCCGTGCTAGCTATTGTTGCATTGTATATGGAGTTACCTATCTGGATGGTTATGGTAGTATTGTTCATCCGTAGCATTGGAACAGCTTTTCATACCCCGGCTCTCAATGCGGTTACTCCACTTTTAGTACCAGAAGAACAGCTTACGAAATGTGCAGGCTATAGTCAGTCTTTGCAGTCTATAAGCTATATTGTTAGTCCGGCGGTTGCAGCACTCTTATACTCCGTTTGGGGACTAAATGCTATTATTGCCATCGATGTATTGGGTGCTGTGATTGCATCTATTACGGTAGCAATTGTACGTATTCCTAAGCTGGGTGATCAAGTGCAAAGTTTGAAACCAAATTTCATACGAGAAATGAAAGAAGGAATGGCTGTACTACGGCAAAATAAAGGATTATTTGCTTTATTACTCGTTGGAACATTATATATGTTTGTTTATATGCCCATAAATGCTTTATATCCTTTAATCACTATGGAATATTTTAATGGTACACCGATGCATATTTCTATTACGGAGATTGCTTATGCCTCTGGTATGTTGATAGGGGGTCTATTATTAGGGTTATTTGGGAATTACCAAAAGCGAATCTTATTAATAACGGCATCCATTTTTATGATGGGGATAAGCTTACCCATTTCAGGATTACTTCCCCAAAGTGGATTTTTCATATTTGTAGTCTGCTGTGCAATAATGGGGCTTTCGGTTCCGTTTTACAGCGGTGTGCAAACAGCTCTTTTTCAGGAGAAAATTAAGCCTGAATATTTAGGACGTGTATTTTCTTTAACTGGAAGTATCATGTCTCTTGCTATGCCAATTGGGTTAATTCTTTCTGGATTCTTTGCTGATAGAATCGGTGTAAATCATTGGTTTTTACTATCAGGTATTTTAATTATTTGCATTGCAATAGTTTGCCCAATGATAACTGAGATTAGAAAATTAGATGCAAAATAAAGGAGTGTGTTCGTATGATATATAATATTATTCAATCAGTGACAGAAAAATTATCCTCTTTGCCTTTTATAGAAGGCATCGTATTAGGGGGATCCCGTGCAAGAGGTACCCATACAGAGGATTCTGATATAGATATCGGAATTTATTACAATCAAGAATCATTTGACCTGACAGCGATTAACCAAATTGCTACAGAGTTGGATGATGAGAATAGAAACAACCTTGTTGTACCTCCCGGAGCGTGGGGTGATTGGGTCAATGGAGGCGGATGGTTAGTTATTAACGGGTATCATGTTGATCTGATTTTACGTGATATAAAACGGGTGGAACAAATAATCAAGGATACGGAGCAAGGAATTGTTACTGCAAATTATCAGACCGGGCATCCCCATGGTTATATAAGTGCTATGTATCGTGGAGAATTGGCTATCAGCAAGATACAATATGCTAAAAATGAAAGCTTTTGCGAATTAAAAAATCAGGCGGAAATTTACCCTGGTGCTCTAAAGAAGAGCTTGATAAACTTTTTCTTATTTGAAGCAGAATTCTCTTTAATGTTTGTAAAAGCAAATGCGGGAGCAGAGGATAAATATTATATTGCAGGCCATGTTTTTCGTATTATTTCATGCTTAAATCAAGTACTATTTGCATGCAATAATGCTTATTGCATTAACGAAAAGAAAGCTATAAAACTGCTTGAAACTTTTGAATATAAACCTAAAAAATATGCCGAAAGGGTAAATCATATTTTTGAAGTACTTGGTCTTTCACTTTTTGAATGCTACGATATGACCGAGAAGCTATATAAAGAAGTGAAAAAAATTGCAACGGAGATAAATAACTTTTTAAACGAGGGGGAATTCAGATGAAAGAAAACAAATATGATGATAATATATTTTTTCAAAAATACAGTCAAATGAGTCGCTCACAGCAGGGACTAGCCGGTGCAGGAGAATGGGAAACATTGAGAAAGCTGCTGCCGGATTTTAAAGATAAGCGTGTGCTTGATTTAGGATGTGGCTATGGATGGCACTGTATTTATGCGATGGAACACGGAGCGTCTTCTGTTGTAGGTGTTGATATTTCTCATAAAATGCTCGAGGTAGCCAAAGAAAAAACACATTTTCCACAGGTTGAATATAAATGCTGTGCTATAGAAGATGTGGAATTCCCAGAGGAGAGTTTTGATGTAATATTAAGCTCACTTGCGTTTCACTATGTAGCAGATTATGAGATTTTAGTAAAAAAGATATATAGAATACTGAAGTCTGGTGGTAAGCTAGTTTTTACGGTTGAACATCCTGTTTTTACTGCCTATGGAACACAAGACTGGCATTATAACGAAAAAGGAGAAATACTGCATTTTCCAGTGGATAATTATTATTATGAGGGCAAACGGACAGCTGTGTTTTTGGGAGAAAAGGTTACAAAATATCATAGAACACTGACCACATATCTAAATACACTGCTTTCAAATGGTTTTATAATAAATCATATTGTGGAGCCGCAGCCGCCGGAAAACATGATGGATATTCCGGGGATGCAGGATGAAATGCGCCGTCCCATGATGCTGATTGTATCGGCGAACAAAAAAGTGGATAGATAGAACTAAAACACCTATAAGGTATAAATGGAGGTAATTTATGTTTAAAGAAAAAATTATTATAGAGATGAAAGAAGTATTCAAAGAAATTCCTTTTGGCATAGAGCATACTCTTAAAGTTTTGAAAAATGCAGAAGATATAATGAACGGAGAAAATATCGGAGAGGAAGAAAAAGAATTCATCAGTATTATTGCTATACTACATGATATTGGTGCGGTTGAAGCACAAAAAAAATACGGTTCTATTGATGGTGTCTATCAAGAAAAGGAAGGACCAGCAGTAGCGAAAGAAATATTAAAAAAGGTAGGCTATAACAAAAATATTGATAGAATATGCTTTATAATAGGCAACCATCATACTCCATCTAAAATTGATGGACTTGATTTTCAAATACAATGGGAAGCTGATTTGCTTGAAAATTTAACGGTTATGGATAAAGAAAAAGAACAGGAAAAGATAAAAAAGTGTATAGGTGAAAACTTTAAAACAAACACAGGAAAAAGGATAGCTTATAATCGCTTTATTTTAGATTAGTAGTAGATTATTACAGTTATGTATTTTACTCAAGTTTCGGATTTAGGTTTTATGCAGTCTGAGCGATCAGTTGCATGGCCTTGAACCTGCGGTTATCCCGTATAATTTGCTCCATCAATTCGTTCTCGTCAATGGTAAAAATCTCAGCCACGATTGCTATTACATCAATAATGATTGACCAGATCTTTTCCACGACGGTGAGCTCGTGTACGCCTTCATATATATCGGCGAACAATCCTCCAATGGTCTCTTCACCATGCTCTTCAGGCGCTCAAGCTTGGATACGAAATACTCTTCCTTGCGTTTTTCGGTCTGGCAGTCTCTGTCACGCTTGCGGTTGTAGCGCCTCTCGCGCTGCCGGGCCGTAAGACCTTGTTCCTTGCCATCGACCTTCCCTCTCTCGCCGTGAATCGAGAAGTCCACGACAAATTGAGAGCGGCCGTCGCTCCAGCACAGGGCCAGCAGCTTGTAGCCGAGAATGCACCGCTGAAACACGTGCGAGAATATCTTGCCAATACACTCCATCCTCAATCCGGTCTTCGGCAGGTCGGAATCATCCACAATAAGCACTGCCGGAAGATGGCTCTTTTGATAGTCTTTCCTTATGGTCACGGCCTTGATGAGATGACAGGCGATGTGCCAGATGATGTTGCTAGTCTATATTGTCCTTGGCCATAAACGAATAGAGTAGGTCCTTCTTACCCCCGAACAGTTTCGAGATTGACGATCCGGCATAATGAGAAAAACCCGGGACGGCCATAAACGGCAGAATCAATATGATCTGGAAAAGTTGAAGGTTGGTAAGCTGACAGTTCTCACGTTTTTTCCCTCCGAGATCTTTGTCTGAAATCCTCATCCCCTCAAGGAGGGTCATAAACTTGGAAAATGCGGGATTGATTCGTTTTCCCGTGAAAAAGTTGCGGATCTCCGATGGAATTTTTGTAATTTTGCTCATGGCTTTGAGTGATTGTAATTAGTTGTTTGGGCACCTCTAAATTACTAAATTTCCGTGACATACGGAAATCCTCAAAGCCTTTTTTATGCCCAAATCTATCCTCTCAACCTAAATCCGAAACTTGAGTAAATTATAATTATGAGATGCTACGTGCTTTTGTTCAATATACCCTAAACGTCGATTTAAATGCGCCTGTGATAAAGGATTTAGTTGAAAAGTATAAGGATATAGAACAATTTAATAGGAGCATAACAGATAAATACGTTGCAATATGTAAACGCTTTTAATATTTGAATTTAGCCGTTTATGTAGAATGAAGGTGTGCAAACAAACAGACCCTGAAAAGGGTCTCACCCCCGTTAACCGCAATGTCAAAGACTTGCGGATGGCCAGATGACTCCTATACATCCGACCCCAACGGGGTCGAACCATATAATCTGTAGAAAGGTTCGACCTCCGTTGGGGTCGTGGATTGGGAAGGCACTTCGACCCGCACATTGTATCATGTGCGGTTACTTGAAGTTCGACTCCCGTTGGGGTCGATGGCTCGTCGTTATTCTGAATCTTAGCAAATCCTCTCTTTTTTAATGAACTGTGTGCTTGATCACTGAAAATAATCCTTATTTTTGCCACGAGAGTTTTACGAAAGATAAATAGATAAAGTATTGGAAAAGAAACATAACTGTCAGCAGTGCCCACTGAGGCGGCGATACGACCGTTCACCCAAGTCATTGTTGGGTCGTTTTTGGCGATGGCACATCAATTTCTGTCCGGGATGGAAAGCCTATTTCCTGTCGCTGAGCGAAGAGGAACGGCATGTATTGAGAAAGCAATACGCTTTTCATAAGCCTCAAATCCGCAACTAAGTCCTTCATCGTCCTATTTACGTGTACACGTTCTCTCATTACTGAATTATTAGATAAATTGAGGCTGAAATACCCACTTCTGCCTACAATACCCCCTTACCCCACAATGCGACTTGAGACAATACGCAGTATCATACCCATAAGTTGTAGTCGTCATCCAAAATCAGTCTGGAATACATCTGCGTAAGCATTATTACAGGTATAGATATTCAGCACATACCACCTTGATGTTCTGATCCATTTGGCTGGTACAGAGACAAATCTGAAGACAAACGCTTTTATGCGACTTGTTTTATTGGGTCCGAACCTCTTTACGTCAAGTCTTTGGATAATGACCTTGTAGAAGTTACGGATAAGTGCTGTAAGAAGAAGGAACACTGTGTTCTCTGCCATGAAGGATTTGGGCAATCTGGACCATCCGAAACCATTGTTCATGTCATCGAAGATGCGCTCCTTTCCTCCGCGGAGGTTATAGAACTCGACAATCTCTCTTACGGAAGGCTCGTAGTCGTTGGTCAGGATGCAGCGGTATGTGTATTCTCCTTCCCAGAGGTCAAGCTCACCGTCCATCCGTTTCCGCCTTTGAATCACAAGCCGGTATGTCTTGCCTTTCCACTTCTCTACAAGAATGGAATTCAGCTCAAACTCAATGCCGTTGATTTCTCCCCTCTTCCAGCCTCTGAGAGCGAAGAGGTCATTGTAGAGCGAACTACAGCGGTTGGCACGGATATAGAAGGTCTTGCAGTGGGTGGCAACCTCTTCCACGATCTCTTCAGAGCACGAGCCGCAATCAGCTCTGAAACGATTGATAACAAGATTGTTCTGTTCAAACCTTTCGAAGAATCTCTTCAGCGTGTCCTTCTGATGGAAACGGACGTTTGTGTTGCCGTCGCTGTTCTCAATGCCGACAATCAAATCTCCAATAACCGCCACACCTGGTCGATAACCAAGGAACTTCTTGTATGTATGCTTTGCATCATATTTCTCTGTTTCTATGAACTGGTGGTCGAAATCAACATCATACATCTCACCCTCTTTCAGCTGACCAGCTGCACACATACAATTGAGCAGTAAGGTATTGAGGGTGTCAGCCGTATTGAAATCGTAGTTCTTACCCGTATCTGACGTGTATGAAATGTTCTCCTGCGTCAGTTCCTTTATCGCTCTGAGGATAGTGTCAGAGCTGCAGGTACGAAGTGTCGGATGAAGCGAGAGATGGGGCATCAAATGAGTTGTGACATCCTCAATACATGAGCCGCCACAGAAGTAGATGCTCATGAGAGAACGGATGATTTCGCTGTATTGATAACCATACAGCCTGCATCTTAGACCGAGGGTTGTGTCAATTACATATGACAATGTGGAGTCAAATTGCTCCATCATTGCAAATATTCCTCCAAAAGGAGTGAGTTTCTCAGATTTTATTGCTTTCTTTGCCATGTCTGTCGGGTTTGATACATATTTTGATTTGCAACACTAAGATAGGTGAAAAATCTGACATGACAAAATCCTGAGCAACTTTTTGTTGCTCAGGTACTTAAAAAGTTATATTTATAATAGTGTTGCGGAATTAAGGATGAGAAGATTGTCAATTACTTTATTTTCACTCTGTCTGGCATCTGCTTTGACTGCACAGGTGACCGGTTCGAATCAGTCAGTCAGACTGCGTGCCGACAATGTCGACGAAGTGGTCAGTGCCATGACCCTCGAAGAGAAGGTACACCTCGTCATCGGTTGTGGAATGTCGATGGGAAGTGATACCAAGTTTCCAGGAACAGCGGGACGTACTTACGACATTCCCCGACTGGGTATCCCTTCCGCCTATCTTGCCGACGGATCGCACCGGTTGGCGATGGCTGCCAAGCGGGAATTCGACAGCCGTACTTATCATGCTACGGAATTCCCTTCCAGCACCACGGTGGCAGCTACTTTCAATCCGGATGCAGCCCATAAGGTGGGACGTACTTTGGGTATGGAAGTGAAGGATTATGGTTTGGATGTGTTGCTGGCACCGGGTGTCAACCTGATGCGAAATGTGCTTTGTGGACGTAACCATGAATATTATTCGGAAGATCCGGTGTTGGCTGGTAAAATGGCTGCTGCCTATATCAACGGAGTCCAGAGCCGGGGGACAGGTACCTGCCTGAAACACTTTGCCGTGAACAACCAGGAGACCAACCGCAATAACAACGATTCTCATCTGACACAGCGCCCCTTGCGCGAGCTGTATTTGAAGTGCTTCGAGATTGCTGTCAAAGAGTCTCAGCCCTGGAGCGTGATGACCGCCTACAATAAGGTGAACGGCAAATATACCTGCGAGGACCGCGAACTGACAGAGGACATCCTCCGCGACGAATGGGGATTCAAGGGACTGGTGATGTCCGACTGGAATGCCGGAAAAGATGCCGTGACCTCCATCGTAGCAGGAAACGACATGCTGCAACCGGGGCAAGACCGCCAGTATAAAGCTATTTTGGAAGCCGTAGAGAACGGTACACTGGATTTGGCACTCCTCGACCGCAGCGTGAAGCGTGTGCTGGAGTTTGTGGTCAAGAGCCATACCTTTGCCGGCTACGAGTATCCCAATAAAACCGATTTGGAGGCTCATGCGCAAGTAGACCGTGAGATAGGTGCGGAAGGTATCGTGCTGCTGGATAACAAGCAGGCGCTACCCATGGCTGCCGGCATCAAAAAAGTGGCCCTTTATGGAACTACTTCCTATGACATGGTTCCTGCCGGCATGGGCTTTGGCAGTACGGGCATCGGCTATTACACGGTTTCTATGGTAGAAGGTTTGCGCAATGCGGGTTACATCGTGGACAAAGAATTGCTGAATCGCTACAAGAAGCATATGGCGGACGAGCAGAAACGGCTTTTTCCTCACGGAAAACCGCCTTTCGCCTTTACTCCGCTGCCCCGTGCCGAGGAGTTCCTGCCCACTGCCGAGGAACTGGCTGCACAAGTGAAGGCCAACGACATTGCCGTGCTTACGCTGGGGCGTGTCAGTGGCGAGGGCTGTGACCGCCGTGTGGAAGATTTCCTCCTGAAGGAGAACGAATTGGCTCTGATTAAGCAAGTGTCTGCCGCTTATCATGCTGCAGGCAAGAAACTGGTGGTGGTTCTCAACATCTGCAGCCCGGTGGAGACTGCTTCTTGGAAGGGACTGGCAGATGCAGTGGTTTGTGCCTTCCAGCCGGGACAAGAGGTGGGTAATTGTATCACGGACATCCTGACCGGAAAGGTGAATCCTTCGGGCAAGTTACCCATGACGTTTGCCGTGAAATATGGCGATGCGCCGTCGGATGCTAACTTCCCTTTTGATTACGAGTTCAAGATGCCGTCGTTTGCTATGGGTACCGGCATGAACTTCAAGTCCGAAAAGAAAGAGGAGAAACCGAAGGAACCGGAGAAAAATGTGGATTTCACCAACTATGAAGAGGGAATCTATGTGGGTTATCGCTATTTCGACACTTTCGGTAAAGAGGTTTCCTATCCGTTCGGTCATGGTTTGAGCTATACTGCTTTTGACTATGCGGTAGAGAACGCCAAAATGGATGCCGATCGCTGTGAGTTGAAAGTGAGCGTGAAGAACATCGGCAAGGTGGCAGGGCGTGAAGCTGTACAACTCTATGTGAAAGCTCCGAATGGGGGACTTGACAAGCCTGCCAAGGAGTTGAAGGCCTTCGGCAAAACTGCCTTGCTCCAGCCGGGCGAGAGCCAGACACTGATTCTGACTTGGAACGTGATGGACATGGCTTCCTTTAATGAGAAAAACAGCTCTTGGGAGTTGGCTAAGGGTGAATATCAGTGGATGGTTGCCGCATCTTCGGCCGATGTGCGTTGCACAGCGGTACAGAGGGTGACAAAGGCACGCAAGCAGAAAGTGCATGATGCCATGCGGGCGCAAGTGCCTGTGGCTGTGTATCCGATGGTGAAGAGATGAGGGGGATATGCGTGAAAAAACTGATATATATCAATTAGTTTTAGAGTGGAAAACGCTTATTTTGTAGTACATTTTTAAATCGATACCATGAAAAGATTGATACTCTCTCTTTTTGCCGTCTGCTTGCTGTGGATGGCAAATGCACAAAATCCTGCATGGGGACCGCAAAGCAAGGTAGTGACCGACAGCATCTACAGCCAGGTATTGAAAGCACACCGTGCCTACACCATCTATCTGCCGCAAAGCTATAGCAATGAAACGGATAGGAAATATCCTATCCTCTATTTGCTGCACGGCATGTCGGGGGTGAATACCAGTTGGTTTACAGACCAACGTGTGAAGGACGTGATGGACCAGTTGGTGGCATCGGGCGAGGCTTGCGAGATGATTATCGTCAGCCCCAATGCAGGAGGCAATCCGGCTACTTGCTGGAACGGCTACTTCAACATGCCGGGTTGGGCTTACGAAGATTTCTTCTATAAGGAGTTCCTTCCTTATATAGAGAAGACTTACCGGGTGAAAGGTGATAAGCGGCATCGTGCCATTGCCGGACTTTCTATGGGCGGAGGTGGAACGGCAAGCTATGCACAGCGCTATCCGGATATGTATTGTGCTGCTTATGCTATGAGTGCTTTGATGAACATCCCCGTTAGTGGTGAGGAGG
>OLER01000183.1_pt1 | contig 9641 bp, 9 predicted proteins | sample 1602761 | NCBI WGS metagenome assembly OLER01 (sample SAMN02674795, study PRJEB24791) | human gut metagenome, SKBSTL041 | isolation source: stool | host: Homo sapiens | place: USA
TTTATATAGTAATTGAAAGTGGAGGAAATGTATGAAGGATTTTATTGATTTTTTGAAATTACCACCGAACATTTTAGGAGCTTTATCTATTGCCAGTGGTACATTATTATTATTGCCTCAAAAGTTAGCCCAAAAGTTTTATATTATAAATTTTCGGGAAAAATATGGTTTTACAATAGGCATTGTTTTTGTGATTTCCACAGCCTTACTAATAGTTTTATTACTATCTAAAATTTTTCATTTCTTTTATGACAAGTATGCTTCAAAGAAATTAGGAACTGCTCAGATTAAATATTTGAAAAATATGACACCAGAACAGGTGACAATCATTCGGGAGTTTTTACATGAACCAACTCACACCCTGCCATTACCCATGAACAATGGATTAGTAATAGAACTTCAACATTTACAAATATTAACCCCTGCCGGACAAACTCATTTAGTAAGTATGTTAGACCCACAAATCAATTATTTTTTACAACCTTGGGTAATTAAAAAAATCAATAGTGATGAAGAATTAAAGCGAATATTTTATTAGAAAAATGGCAACTGACAAACAAAGTTAGTTGCCATTTTTTGTTCTAAGAAAGGACGTGATACAGATTGAGGAAATGAGAATCTACATCCTGAACACCACACGGTTTTACCATGAGGATTTTGAGGAATACCCTGGGGCATGGTTTTCCTGTCCTGTGGATTTTGAAGAAATCAGGGAACGTCTTGGGGTTCAGAGTGAGGAAGAAATCGAAATTGAAGACTATGAGCTGCCGTTTCCATTGGAGGGCAACACAAGGCTCTGGGAAATCAACGCCCTTTGCCGGATGGTACAGGAAATGCAGGGAACGCCCCTCTATTATGAAATGGATGTGGTACAAAAGCGGTGGTTTCCCAGCTTTACAGAATTTATCGACCACAAAGACCAGATACGCTGCTATCCGGTGCAGGACGGGGAAGCTCTCGCCCGTTATCTGGTGCAGGAGGTACAGCTATTTGGAGAAGTACATCCAGACCTGTTGAACCATATCGACTACGCTGCCATTGGTCGGGAACTGGAAACCAGCGAAAACTACCTGTTTACGGACAATGGTATCTTTTATTACCGCTAAAAGGAGGTGGAGGAACTTGGAAGAAATGCGGATTTACATTGCCAACTTAGGCAAATACAATGAGGGCGAACTGGTAGGGGCATGGTTCACGCCGCCTGTGGATTTTGAGGAAGTCAAGGAACGTATCGGCTTGAATGATGAGTATGAGGAATACGCCATCCATGATTATGAGCTGCCCTTTGAGATTGACGAATATACCCCCATTGAGGAAGTCAACCGCCTGTGTGAAATGGTGGAGGACTTACCGGAGTACATTCAGGAGGAACTATCAGAGCTGCAATCCTACTTTGGCAGTATCGAAGAACTCTGTGAGCATGAAGACGATATTATCTGCCATTCCGGCTGTGACGATATGGCGGATGTGGCTCGCTGCTATCTGGAAGAAAGCGGACAACTTGGGGAACTTCCGGCACACTTACAAAACTATATCGACTATGCCGCCTATGGGCGTGACATGGAATTGGAGGGAACCTTTGTTGTCACGAACCACGGCGTATATGAAATCTTACGGTAGACCCGTCTGTATCTCCTTGAGAAATGCAGGCGGATTTTTTGATTCAGGGGCGGCTTTTGCTGCCCTCATCTTTTAGAAAGGACGGACAACATGAAGAAAATACGAAGCTATACCAGTATCTGGTCGGTGGAAAAGGTACTCTATTCCATCAATGATTTTAAGCTGCCATTCCCCATCACGTTCACACAGATGGCGTGGTTCGTGGTATCGGTGTTTGCAGTTATGCTCTTGGGGAACCTCCCTCCCCTTTCGTTCATTGACGGGGCATTTTTGAAATATTTCGGCGTACCCTTTGCCCTCACTTGGTTCATGTGCCAGAAGACCTTTGACGGGAAGAAGCCTTACGGCTTCCTGAAATCCGTACTGGCATATCTGGTACGCCCGAAACTGACCTATGCAGGAAAGCCCGTGAAGCTGGAAAAGGAATATCCGGCACAACCCATCACGGCAGTAAGGAGTGATATTTATGGCATATCCGATTAAGTATATCGAAAATAACCTTGTGTTCAACCATGACGGGGAGTGCTTCGCTTACTATGAGCTGCTTCCCTACAACTATTCCTTTTTAAGCCCTGAACAGAAATATCAGGTACACGATTCGTTCCGGCAGCTTATCGCCCAGAACAGGGACGGGAAGATTCACGCCCTGCAAATCAGCACCGAATCCAGCATACGGGCAGCACAGGAACGCTCCAAACAGGAAGTAACAGGCAAGTTAAAAGATATTGCCTGTGCAAAGATTGACACACAGACCGAAGCCCTGATTTCCATGATAGGGGAAAATCAGGTGGACTACCGCTTTTTTATCGGCTTCAAGCTGCTTGTCAATGAGCAGGAAGTCACCATGAAGCAATTTCGCAGGGAAGCAAAGACCGCCGTTTCCGATTTCCTCCATGAAGTCAACCACAAACTCATGGGGGATTTTGTTTCCATGAGCAATGAAGAAATCTGGCGGTTTCAGAAGATGGAAAAGCTGCTGGAAAGTAAAATCTCACGCCGCTTCAAAGTCCGGCGGCTTAACAAGGACGATTTTGGCTATCTGATTGAGCATTTATACGGGCAGACCGGAACCGCCTACGAAGATTATGAGTATTATCTTCCGAAGAAACGGTTTCAGGAGGAAACGCTGGTGAAATACTATGACCTCATCAAACCCACCCGTTGTCTGATAGAGGAAAACCAGCGGTATCTGAAAATCGAACAGGAAGACGGGACAGTGTATGCCGCCTACTTCACCATCAACAGCATTGTGGGGGAACTGGACTTCCCATCCTCGGAAATCTTTTACTATCAGCAGCAGCAATTTACTTTTCCCATTGATACCTCTATGAATGTGGAGATTGTGACAAACCGGAAAGCCCTCTCCACGGTGCGGAACAAGAAAAAAGAGCTGAAAGATTTGGACAACCACGCATGGCAGAATGACAGTGAAACCAGTACAAACGTGGTGGACGCTTTAGACAGCGTAAATGAGCTGGAATCCACCTTAGACCAGAGCAAGGAATCCATGTATAAGCTGTCCTATGTGGTGCGTGTGACAGCTCCCGACTTGGAAGAACTGAAACGCCGCTGCAATGAGGTGAAAGATTTTTATGACGATTTGAACGTGAAGCTGGTTCGCCCCTTTGGGGATATGCTGGGGCTGCATGGGGAATTTCTCCCTGCCAGTAAACGGTATCTGAACGATTACATCCAGTATGTCACCAGTGACTTCCTCGCTGGTCTTGGCTTTGGGGCAACCCAGATGTTGGGGGAATCGGAGGGCATTTATATCGGGTACAGCCTTGATACAGGAAGAAACGTGTACTTAAAGCCTGCCCTTGCCAGTCAAGGGGTAAAAGGCTCCGTCACCAACGCCCTTGCTGCCGCTTTTGTAGGCTCCCTCGGCGGTGGAAAATCATTCAGCAACAACATGATTGTCTATTATTCCGTATTATTTGGGGCACAGGCACTCATTGTTGACCCGAAAGCAGAACGGGGACAGTGGAAAGAAACCCTGCCGGAAATCGCCCATGAAATCAATATCGTAAACCTGACCTCAGAGGAACAGAACAGGGGCTTGCTCGACCCCTATGTGATTATGGAGAACCCAAAGGATTCCGAATCACTGGCAATCGACATCCTGACCTTTTTAACCGGCATTTCCAGCCGTGACGGGGAAAAGTTCCCTGTTCTTCGGAAAGCCATTCGTGCAGTGACAAACAGTGAGGAACGGGGACTTTTCAAGGTGATTGAGGAACTTCGGGCGGAGGGAACCACCATCAGCACCAGCATAGCCGACCATATCGAATCCTTTACGGACTATGACTTTGCACACCTGCTCTTTTCGGATGGGGATGTCACACAGTCCATCAGCCTTGAAAAGCAGCTCAATATCATTCAGGTGGCGGATTTGGTGCTGCCGGATAAGGAAACCTCGTTTGAAGAATACACCACAATGGAGCTGCTTTCCGTGGCAATGCTCATTGTAATCAGCACCTTTGCCCTCGACTTCATCCATACCGACCGCAGCGTGTTTAAGATTGTGGATTTGGATGAAGCATGGAGCTTCTTACAGGTGGCACAGGGCAAGACCCTCTCTATGAAGCTGGTTCGTGCCGGACGTGCCATGAACGCAGGCGTTTACTTTGTGACCCAGAACACGGACGATTTGCTGGATGAAAAGCTGAAAAACAATCTGGGCTTAAAGTTTGCGTTCCGTTCCACAGACATCAACGAAATCAAGAAGACCCTCGCCTTTTTCGGGGTGGATTCCGAAGATGAAAACAACCAGAAGCGGCTCCGTGACTTGGAAAACGGACAGTGCCTTATCAGTGATTTGTACGGGCGTGTGGGGGTGATACAGTTCCATCCTATCTTTGAAGACCTGTTCCATGCCTTTGATACCAGACCGCCCGTAAGAAAAGAGGTGGAGGAATGAAGATAAGAAAGCCCATCCAGCAGGGGACAGCTCTTGTCCCTTGCCGGACAAAGGGAGAAAACTCTTTTAAAAAAATCGGGAGTATAGCAGGAAAAGTGCTTCTGGCACTCCTGCTCATCCTCCTGCTGCTGGCAGTCTTCGGCACAGCCGCCCACGCTGCCGGACTGGTGGATGATACGGTGGACGCTGCCAACGAATACAGCAAATATCCTCTGGACAACTACCAGCTTGATTTTTATGTGGACAGCGGATGGGACTGGCTCCCGTGGAACTGGCTGGACGGTATCGGAAAACAGGTGATGTACGGGCTGTATGCCATCACAAATTTTATCTGGACAATCAGCCTGTACCTTTCCAACGCCACGGGGTATCTGATTCAGGAAGCCTACTCGCTGGACTTCATTTCCTCTACGGCGGATTCCATTGGGAAAAATATGCAGACCTTGGCAGGCGTTACCACAGGCGGCTTGTCCTCGGAGGGATTTTATATCGGGTTCCTGCTGATTCTCATTCTGGTGGTGGGGATTTACGTTGCCTACACAGGGCTTATCAAACGGGAAACCACAAAAGCCATCCATGCCGTTGTCAATTTCGTGGTGGTGTTCGTGCTGTCCGCTGCCTTTATCGCCTATGCTCCTGATTATATCGGGAAAATCAATGAATTTTCCGCAGACATCAGCAATGCCAGCCTGACCCTTGGTACAAAGATTGTGCTGCCAAACTCGGGAAGTCAAGGAAAAGACAGTGTGGATTTGATACGGGACAGCCTGTTTTCCATTCAGGTCAAGCAGCCGTGGCTCCTGCTGCAATACGGCAACTCGGATGTGGAAAGCCTTGGGGCTGACCGTGTGGAACGCCTGCTCTCAACCAGTCCAGACGAAAACAACGGGCAGGACAGGGAAGAAATCGTAGTGGAGGAAATCGAAGACAGGGAAAACACCAACCTTACCATCACAAAGACCATCAACCGCTTGGGAACCGTCTTCTTCCTGTTCATGTTCAATATCGGTATCTCCATTTTTGTATTCCTGCTCACGGGGATAATGATTTTCTCACAGGTACTTTTTATTATCTACGCCATGTTCCTGCCTGTGAGCTTCCTCCTTAGCATGGTTCCCTCTTTTGAGGGGATGTCAAAACGTGCCATTACAAAGCTGTTCAATACCATCCTTACCAGAGCCGGAATCACCCTGATTATCACGGTAGCGTTCAGCATTTCCACCATGCTCTACAACCTGTCTGGGGAATACCCGTTCTTCCTGACGGCGTTCTTGCAGATAGTGACCTTTGCCGGAATTTATTTCAAGCTGGGGGATTTGATGGGGATGTTCTCCTTACAGAGTGGGGATTCCCAAAGCATGGGGAGCCGTATCATGCGAAGACCCCGTATGCTCATGCACGCCCATATGCACCGTTTACAGCATAAGTTAGGACGTTCTGTGGCGGCTCTTGGGGCTGGTACGGCTGCCTACCATGCAGGAAAACAGGCTGGCTCAGACCAGAGAACTGCTTCCAGCTCCGGCTCTTCCAAACGGACGCAGGCAGACCACAGCAGACCAGACGGACAGGCAGCACCGGAAAAGGAATCCGCATGGAAACGGGCTGGTTCTGCGGTAGGTGCGGCGGCAGATACCAAAGATAAGATAGCCGATACTGCCGGACAGCTTCGGGAGCAGGCAAAGGATTTGCCTGTCAATGCAAAGTACGCCCTTTACCACGGGAAAACACAGGTATCAGAGGGAGTACGGGATTTTACTTCCAGCGTGACCCAGACCCGAACTGCCAGAGCCGAACAGCGAAACGCACAGGCAGAAAGCCGCAGACAGACCATTGCAGAACGCAGGGCGGAACTGGAACAGGCAAAACAGCCGCAAAAGACAGCTTCCGAAGCACCCAAAGGGGCGGCTCCTGTCCATGAACGCCCTGTTACTGCAAAGCAGCCAGAAGATTTCCGACATCATGCAGATACCGCTCATGCAGGAAAACCAGCCATGCAGCCAGCTTCCCCATCCATCAGAGAACGGGGACAGGTTCCTTATGGGGGAACTGTGACAGAACGGACTTCGGTTCCGGTGGTAAAGGTTGCTTCCATCCACCATGAACAGACACCGCCTGTAAGGGCAGAACGCCAGATAGTCCCATCGGCTTCTCCAGACAAACCAGATGAAAGACAAAAGACAACTACTACACCTGCTGCTTCCCGTCCGGCAAGACCTGTCCAGAACAATGCGGCTCTTGTGATACCGGAAAGAAAACGGGCTGCCCCTGTGGTAAAATAATCCAACTTTACCATCCGGCGTACCATCGCCAGAAAGGAGTGGACAAAAACGGTAACAGCGGCTGCCAAACAGAAGAAAGGGGAGAAACCATGAAGTTAAGACACCTTTTCTTTGCCTGTTCCGGCGTGTTCGTGATGATGTTCTCCCTGCTCCTTTTGGTGGTGATTGTCTTCTCGGATGAGGAAGACGGAGGAAGCGGCGGAAACCTTATCTATGGGGGCGTGAGCGTATCACAGGAAGTCCTCGCCCATAAGCCTATGCTGGAAAAGTATGCAAGGGAATATGGCATAGAGGAATACTTAAATGTGCTGCTCGCCATCATTCAGGTGGAATCCGGCGGCACTCTGGAAGACGTTATGCAGTCCTCGGAATCTCTGGGGCTTCCCCCGAACTCCCTTAGTACAGAGGAATCCATCAAACAGGGCTGCAAGTATTTCTCGGAACTGCTCGCAGCGGCAGAAACAAAGGGCTGTGACTTAAACAGCGTGATTCAATCCTATAATTACGGCGGCGGTTTCCTAGACTATGTGGCAGGACACGGAAAAAAATACACCTTTGAACTGGCAGAGAGCTTCGCAAGGGACAAATCCGGCGGAAAGAAAGTCACCTACACTAACCCTGTTGCGGTAGAGAAAAACGGGGGCTGGCGGTATTCCTACGGGAATATGTTCTATGTCCTCTTGGTATCGCAATACCTGACCGTGGCACAGTTTGATGATGAAACGGTGCAGGCTATCATGGAGGAAGCCTTAAAGTATGAGGGCTGGACGTATGTGTACGGGGGTGATTCCCCCTCCACTTCCTTTGACTGTTCGGGACTGGTGCAGTGGTGCTATGGCAAGGCAGGAATCGCCCTGCCACGGACAGCACAGGAACAGTACAATGTGACGCAGCACATCCCCCTGTCCGAAGCAAAAGCAGGGGATTTGGTCTTTTTCCACTCCACCTACAACGCCGGAACCTACATCACCCATGTGGGGCTGTATGTGGGAAATAACCGGATGTACCATGCCGGAAATCCCATTGGTTACGCAGACCTGACAGGCTCCTACTGGCAACAGCACCTTGCCGGAGCCGGACGAATCAAACAATAAGAAAGGATGAACCGATATGATTCAGATTAGAAAAGAGGAAAACCAGAAAAAGCAGAAAGAAAAGAAACTGAAAGTCTACAAAGTCAATACCCACAAAAAAACCGTGATTGCCCTGTGGGTGCTGCTGGCAGTGAGCTTCCTGTTTGCCGTCTATAAGAATTTCACGGCGATAGACATTCATACTGTCCATGAAACCAAAGTGATTGAGGAAACCATCCTCGACACCCACAAGATAGAGAATTTTGTGGAGAATTTCGCAGAAGTCTACTATTCATGGGAACAGTCCGCCGCTTCCATTGATAACCGGACAAATGCTTTAAAAGGCTATCTCACCGGAGAACTACAAGCCCTGAATGTAGATACTGTCCGAAAAGACATCCCCGTATCGTCTGCCCTGACCGATTTTCAGATATGGGAAATCACAGAAGAAAAGGAGCAGCATTATCAAGTGACCTATACGGTGGAACAGCGTATCACAGAGGGAGAATCCAGTAAAAACGTCCGTTCCGCCTATCAGGTGACGGTCTATGTGGACGGCTCTGGAAACCTGACGATTATCCAGAACCCAACCATCACCAGCGTTCCCATAAAATCCGGCTACACCCCAAAAGCGGTACAAAGTGACGGTACGGTGGATTCCATCACCACGGAGGAAATCAACGAATTTCTCACTACCTTTTTCAAGCTGTACCCTACGGCAACCGCAAAGGAGCTGACTTATTATGTAAATGAGGGTGTGCTGAAACCTGTGGGAAAAGAATACATTTTCTCGGAACTGGTGAATCCGGTCTACAACCGAAACGGAAATCAGGTGACCGCTTCCCTAGCAGTAAAATATCTGGATAACCAGACCATGACAACACAGGTATCGCAGTTTGACCTTGTGCTGGAAAAGAACGGGGAAAACTGGAAGATTGTGAAATAGTTATAGAAAAACGTGCATTTCTCATTTGAGATTTGCACGTTTCTCTTATAAAGTATTTCTTTTTAAAATTTATCATTAGTCTTTATATTTTTGATTAGCTCCCAATAGTAGTGTGTCAATTGCTTCGGATAATTCTTTTCTTACTTTATCAGGATTTGAAAAGGCATATCTTAATTGTAATGTTGTATAACCATGAAGCATACCTGTTACCATGCTCAAAATTTCAGTGGTCTTATCTGGATTAAAGCCACATGAGCAAATAAGTGTTTTAAGTAAAGATAGATAATCATTAAAAATGATTGCTGTTTCCTCTGTTCCATTCCAACTAGCCCATTGAATTATTTCATAAACACCGGGATGTTCAATCATATAATTAAGATATTCAACTGCCACTAATTTTAACGCTGAATCCCCTGTCTTACCGATTGCTGCACGAATCATTTTTTCATTCATAGTACGCATACCACTATGTGCTATCTCCCTAAGAAGTTCATCCAAACTTCCTATATGATTATATAAGGAGGGGGTACGAATCCCTAAATTTTCAGCAATAGCTTTCAAAGAAACATTATGAAGTCCATTTCTATCAGCCATATCAGACGCTGTTTTTATAACTTCGGCTCTTGTAACTCGCATATTCATTTTCCTCTTTCTATACATCATTTACTTCATTTTAAGTAATCAAATTAACGAAGTCAATAATTTGGTTAGAAAAAATGAACTCTTGTATTGACAAACAGTCTTATAATATTTAAAATTACTAATGTAATTAGTTTTTATACTATTCAAATTAGTTTACGAAA
>OLER01000187.1_pt1 | contig 9561 bp, 8 predicted proteins | sample 1602761 | NCBI WGS metagenome assembly OLER01 (sample SAMN02674795, study PRJEB24791) | human gut metagenome, SKBSTL041 | isolation source: stool | host: Homo sapiens | place: USA
TCAACATAGACACCGGATGCGTGGAGCTTCTGCTCCGGGATGGAAGAAAAATATCAATCGACTGCACCGGGGTCGAGAATGCACTGGATGTGACTATAGCACAGAGGTCGGAGTTGGACTATCTCATCTATAATGACCCACTGGGCTATGCTGATTTGATTCTGAATGGTGACCCGGAGGGATACTTGAAAAACGTAACCGGGAGCCATGGGTTAGAAGATTAAGAAAAATGCCGTTCCAAAAGCAACTGGAACGGCATTTCTTATTTTTCGCCATTCGGCATCTTCTGTCCCCGCAGCTCCTGCCGGATGGCACGGAACTGCTCCGGCACATCCGCATCGGTCATCGCACCGGGGACATCCACTGTCCCAGCAGCTTTGGCGGCTTCATAGAACCAGCATTTATACTCCACGGTCTCCAGCGTATGCTGTAACTGCTGGATCTGCTGGGTGAGCACCTCGCGCTGATGCCGGAACATTTCCAGCCGGGTGTCAATGGTGTCGTCTCCCTGCATGGAAAGCTCAATATACTGCCGGATATCCTTGATGGACATTCCGGCTTTTTTCATGCAGCGGATGACCTGCAGCCACTCGAAGTCGTTTTCCCGGAACATCCGAATGCCGCCGGAGGAACGCTCCACAAAGGGAAGTAACCCTTCTTTGTCGTAGTAGCGCAGGGTGGAGGCAGGTACGCCCAGCTTTTGTGCCATTTCGCCTACGGTATAGATCATCTGAAACCTCCGTTTTTTCAAAAAGCCCTTGACTTAAAGTGCGCTTTAAGTTGTATGATAAATTCAAACTTTATCAACATCATAATGCGGATGCACTCTGCTGTCAAGGAGGTTCCTATGAGCAAGAAGGTATTGATTTTGTCTGGCAGTCCCCGGAAGGGCGGTAACTCTGATATTCTATGCGATGAATTTCTGCGTGGAGCGCAGGATGCCGGGCACAAAGCAGAAAAGATCCGGGTCGCTGAGAAAAAGGTGGCTCCCTGCTCCGGCTGCTACTACTGCAGCACCCACGGTGGAGCCTGCGTCCACAAGGATGATATGGCAGACATCCTGCAAAAGATGATCGATGCCGATGTCATTGTGCTGGCAAGCCCGGTATACTTCTACTCCATCAGTGCCCAGTTGAAGGCAGTAATCGACCGTACCGTGGCACGGTGGCTTGAGGTCAAAGACAAGGAATTTTACTACATCACCACCATGGCAGACGAGGAAAAAGCCTCTGCGGACACTACGCTGACCTGTTTCCGGGGCTATGCAGACTGTGTGGAAGGTGCCGTGGAAAAGGGAGTCCTTGTAGCAGGTGGCGTTTACGAGCCGGGTGCAGTGTGCGGTACGCCTGCCATGGCACAGGCTTACGAGATGGGGAGGAACGTATAATGGCAGTGAAACAGACAGCAGGGCGGGATGCTCTGGGCGAATTTGCACCAAAATTTGCAGAACTTAACGATGAGGTACTATTCGGGCAGGTGTGGAGCCGAGAGGATAAACTCTCCCTCCGGGACCGCAGCCTTGTGACGGTGGTAGCACTGATGGCGCAGGGACTGACGGACTCCTCGTTTCGGTATCACCTGACGGCAGCGAAAAACAACGGTATTACCCGGACTGAGATTGCAGAGATCCTGACCCATGCGGCGTTTTATGTAGGTTGGCCCAAGGCGTGGGCGGCTTTCCGCATGGCAAAGGAAGTCTGGGCAGAGGACGCTGCGGAGGATGCCAAGGCAAAGCACCAGAGTGAAATGGTGGTCCCCATCGGTGCATCCAACGACGGTTTTGCACAATATTTCAGCGGAAAAAGCTATCTGGCACCCCTGTCCACCGCACAGGTTGGCATTTACAACGTCACCTTTGAGCCGGGCTGCCGGAACAACTGGCACATCCACCATGCCGCAAAGGGCGGTGGGCAGATCCTTGTCTGCGTGGCAGGCCGGGGCTACTATCAGGAATGGGGCAAAGCTCCGCAGGAGCTGCATCCGGGCGATGTGGTGAACATTCCCCCGGAGGTCAAGCACTGGCACGGTGCTGCACCCGATTGTTGGTTCTCTCATCTGGCCGTGGAAGTGCCCGGCGAAGGCACCTCTAACGAGTGGTGCGAGCCGGTGGCGGAGAAAACCTATGGGATACTGCGGTAACCTCTACGATATGTACAACAGGGAGTTCCCCGGCGGGCGGTATTTTCCGCCGCTTTGTGGAGCCGGGGCAGGAGGTGGAGTACGGCCAGAAGCTGGGGGTCATCCTTGACCCCTTCACGGCAGAGGTGGAGGCAGAGATCACCTGCCCGACCAGCGGTGTCATTTTCTTTGCCTGAAAAAACCGCTGACCACAGAGCATGAGGTCGCCTTCAAGGTGATCCGGCGGCTGCACGGCGGCTGTCTGTAAGCAGACGTAAAAAACAGCAAGGCTCCCGCCCGGAGGATCTGCCCCGGGTGGGAGTCTTTATTTCCCGGGATATTCAGGACAGTGGAAAAATTTTCAAAAAAGTTGCAAATCGTGCAGGAAATCTTCCTTGTAGTCCGTTTTATAAGATGGTATCATGACATTGATTTGCGCAGCTGACCCGGAGCAGGAACTCGCAGGTGGGATGATTTTTGCGGGTGCGGCGGGAAGGGCGCAGAGCGATGAACGCAGGAAGAATGCATTCTTCTTTATCACAGGTCTACAGGAAAAAATCACAGGAGGTCAGGCTTTTCATGCTAGGTTTCAACAAAAAGACACAGGACGCCTCTCCGCAGGAGAACACCGGCGGGGAAAATAAGGTGCTCCATTTTATCCGGACCCACAAAAAGCGCTGCATCGCGGCGGTCGTGGCCGTGGCGGTGCTGGCGGCGGTGGTCATCCCCCGCAGGAGCCGCAGTGCATCGGCAGACATGGCGTATGTGCAGGAGACGCTGGGACGCCGCGACATCGTGAACGTCTACGACGGCAGCGGCACCATCAATGCCGCCGATTCCTACACCGTCAAGTCCCTCGTCACCGGCACGGTGCTCACCGCTGACTTCGAGCTGGGCGACACCATCCAGAAGGGCGATGTCCTCTACGTCATCGACAGCTCGGATGTGGAGGGCGACCTCGAGAGCGCACAGCTTTCGGTCTCTCAGGCCCAGCGCAGCTACGATGACGCTGCCGACGCCCGGAACGTCCGCACGAAGATCAGCGGCGAGGTCAGCTCCTTTGCCGTGGCCGCTGGAGATGCGGTGCAGGCCGGTCAGACCGTCGCCACCGTCCGCGACACCTCTGTGATGCTGCTGGCCGTGGATTTCCCCGCCGCCGAGGCCCAGAGCTTCGCCGTCGGTCAGGCCGCACAGGTCATGCCGGACACCACCTTTGAGGTGCTGAACGGCACCATCCGCTCGGTATCGGGCGCAGACCCCTCCGGTGACGCCAGCCTCATGACCTGCACCGTCACCATCGCGGTGCCCAACACGGGCAGCCTGACCACCGCGCAGGCCGCAGTGGCGCAGGTGAACGGCGTCAGCTCCCTCAACTCGGCCCACTTTGCCTACCAGCGCGAGGAGACTGTCGTGGCCGCTGCCTCCGGCACCGTGTCCGAGCTTTGCGTCAGGGAGGGCAGCACCGTCCGTCAGGACGACGTGCTCCTCCGCATCACCGGCAAGGATCTGGACAAGCAGGCCCAGAACGCCGCCGACAATCTCCGCTCTGCCGAGCTGCGGATGTCTTCCGCAGAGCGGAACATCAGCCACTACACCATCGATGCGCCCATCAGCGGCACCATCGTGGACAAAAAGGTCAAAGCCGGCGATAAGCTCAGCGCCAACGACGCAGCCATGCAGAACCTCTGCACCATCTACGATATGAGCTATCTGGAACTGAAGCTCAACGTGGACGAGCTGAAAATTCGTTCTCTGAAGGTCGGACAGGAGGTGGAGATCACCGCCGACGCCGTCCCGGGCGAGACCTATAAGGGCACCATCAGCAGCATCCTCGTGGCCGGCACCACTGCCAACGGCTCCACCAGCTACCCCGTCACTGTCCGCATCGACGAGATGGGCGATCTGCTGCCCGGCATGAATGCCTCGGCCAAGATCACCACCGCCAGCGTCAAGAATGTTCTGGCCCTGCCCAACGCCGCCCTCGTCCGGGGCAGCTATGTGCTGGTGACGAAGGATTCGCCCAGCGCTGCCAACGCCGAGGCCTCCATGACCGCCCCCGACGGCTATGTTTACGTCAAAGTGACCACCGGCATCAGCGACGATGATTACATCGAGGTGAAGAGCGGCCTGCAGGAGGGCGACACCATCGCTTACGACACCTCGACGGTCAGCGCGACCGACTTCTACAGCAACATGATGGTGTCTGCCGAAGGAGGCGACGAATGAGCGCCCTGATCGAGTTTGACGAGGTCTGCAAATACTACCAGATGGGTGACACCCTCGTCAAAGCGGCAGACCACATCTCCATGAAGATAGACCGGGGCGAGTTCGTGGCCATCGTGGGCCAGTCCGGCTCCGGCAAATCCACCTGCATGAACATCATCGGCTGTCTGGATGTGCCCACCCACGGCCGGTATCTGCTGGACGGCAGCGACGTCGGCAAGATGAACCGCCGTGAGCTGGCGGCCATCCGGAACGAGAAGCTGGGCTTCATCTTCCAGCAGTATAATCTGCTGCCCAAGCTGACCCTGCTGGAAAACGTGGAAGTCCCCCTCATCTACGCAGGCGTGGGCGGCAGCGAGCGCCGCCGCCGCGCCATCGCAGCGCTGGAACAGGTGGGTCTGGGCAGCAAGCTCCGGAACAAGCCTAACCAGCTCTCCGGCGGCCAGCAGCAGCGTGTGTCCATCGCCCGCGCCCTTGTCCGCAACCCGCCCATCATTCTGGCCGACGAGCCGACGGGCGCGCTGGACTCCCATACCGGCCGGGAGGTGCTGGGGATGCTTCAGGAACTGCACAAACAGGGACACACCGTGGTCCTCATCACCCACGACAACTCCATCGCCGTGCAGGCAGAGCGCATCATCCGGTTGGAGGACGGTGTCGTCGTCTACGACGGCGACGCCCACGCCCCCGAGGCGGTCGTGCAGCCGAACCTCATGATGTCGGCCCCGAAAGCCGGAGAGGAGGGAACGCACGCATGATAAAGGAGACCTTCAAGCAGGCCATCCAGAACGTGTGGAGCAACAAAGTCCGCACCTTCCTCACCATGCTGGGCATCATCATCGGCGTCATGGCCGTCATCGTCATCGTCGGCCTCGGCAACGGCATGACCCACATGATGCAGGACTTCTACTCCGATATGGGCAGCGATATTCTGTCGGTCAACGTCATGACCGCCAGCACCCGCACGGTGGAGGTCAGCGATGTGTATAACATCATCAACCAGAAGCCGGAGTATTACAGGGGCCTTTCGCCCATCGCCAGCGCCGGGACGGATCCGCTGCGGGTGGCAGGGGAGAAGTACCGCCGCACCAACATCAGCGGCGTCAATGAGGATTATCTGACCATCAACAACTATAAGGTGGCCAAGGGCCGGGGCATCCAGTACGCCGACCTGATGGACAACAAGAACATCTGCGTCATCGGCGACTATGTGGACCGTAAGATCTTCGGCGGCAACGGTCTCGGCAGCACCCTCAAGGTGGGCGCAAACGAGTTTCGCATCGTGGGCGTGCTGGAAGGCCGCTCCAAGCCCGCCGCCCAGTACGAGGGCGGCAACGACGACGTTGTTCTTGTCCCCTACACCACCCTGCTGAGCCTCAGCAGCGGAAGCAGCGTCAGCCAGTATTACGTCGTGCTGCAGGATGCAGACCACTCGGACGAGGCACAGGAGTTTTTGCAGTCGCGCCTCAAGAAGCTGGTCAGTAAGGATGACTACGTCTTCGTCATGAGCCTGAGTGCGGCAATGTCGCAGATGTCCTCTATGATCAATATTATGGTGGGCATCCTGACGGCCATCGCAGGCATCTCGCTTCTGGTGGGCGGCATCGGCATCATGAACATCATGCTGGTGTCTGTCACCGAGCGCACCCGCGAGATCGGCATCCGGAAGGCGCTGGGCGCACAGGAGAGCACCATCCTGACCCAGTTCGTCGTGGAGGCTGGCGTCACGTCGGCGCTGGGCGGCTGCTTCGGCATCGTGCTGGGCTACATCGTCTCGGCCATCATCAATCAGATCCTTCCGTTCGTCCTGACGGACATCACCCTGAACGTCACCCCCTCGGCGGACGCAGCGGCCATCGCCGTGGGCATCTCCTGCGGCATCGGCGTCCTGTTCGGCTTCCTGCCTGCCCGCCGTGCCGCCCGCCTGAACCCCATCGAGGCGTTGAGGTATGATTAACCTCTCGGGAATGCTTCTGGCTCTCCCTTTGGGAGAGCTGTCACCGAAGGTGACTGAGAGGGCAAGGATGCTCCTCCTTTGTCAGGCGGTTTGCCCTCTCCGTCTCGCATTCGCTCGCCACCTCTCCCAAAGGGAGAGGCGATGGCGTTGATTCTATAAGGAGTTTACCATGAAAAAAAGATTCCTCGCATTCCTGCTGGCCGTCTGCGTGGCGGTTTCCATGTTGGTGCTGCCCGCCTCGGCGGTCGGCTCCAACGCGGCAGTCCAGACGGCGACGGCGCTGGGCGGTCTGACCGCAGAGCAGTCCGCTTCTCTGGGCGCGCCCCTCACCCGTGGGCAGGCGGCCCGTCTTCTGACGGCTTTCTCGGCCTACCGCGACACCGCCGCAGCACAGGGCCGCACCGGCCGTCTGTACAGCGACGTGGACAGTGATTCGCCCTACGCCGTCTACATCCGCACTGCCGTCCAGAACGGCTGGATGACCGGCTACTCCGATGGCAGCTTCCGCCCGGACAATGCCGTTACGCTGGAGGAGGCCTGCACCATGGCCCTCCGCCTGCTGGGCTACGATGTGGCGAGCCTCGGCGGCACCTTCCCCTCGGCCCAGCTCAATAAGGCAAGCGCACTGGGCCTGCGCAATGACATCAGCGCCCGTCAGGGCGAGGTGCTGACCCTCGAGCAGGGCACCGTGCTCTTCTACAATGCCCTCACGGCCATGAACGGCAGCGGTCAGGTCTACGCCTCCACGCTGGGCTTTGCGGTGAGCAACGGTCAGGTGGACATCTCCTCCGTCCTGCTGGACAACGTCAAAGGCCCCTTCGTGGCCGATGCGGCCACGGCCCTGCCCTTTGCCCCGGCGGCCATCTACCGCAACGACGAAGTCACCACCTCTGCGGCCCTCTCGCCCTATGATGTCTACTATTATAATGAGAGCGCCCGCACCCTGTGGATCTACAATAAGCGTGCCGCAGGCCGTGTGACGGCGGTCTCGCCCTCGGCCAGCGCCCCGACCTCTGTGACCGTGGCCGGGGTCAGCTACACCATCGCCTCGCCCTCCGTGGCCTACCAGCTCTCCTCCCTGTCCGGCGGCGGCGTGGGTCAGGTGGTCACGCTGCTGCTGGGCATGAACGACGCCGCAGTCTCCGTCCTCACCGGGGAGGAGGCCGACGCCGTATTTTACGGCGTGGTGCAGTCCTCATCCCGCACCCTCGTGGAGACCAACAGCGCCGAGGTGCAGCAGGCCGTCTCCATCATGTGCACCGACGGCACGGCCCGCACCGTCAACGTAAACAATAAGCTCAATTTCCCGGCGGGCAAGCTGGTGGAGGTCCGCGTGGACGAGGGCGGCGAGAGCGTTAAGTCCATCTCGCCCCGCCCGGTCAGCGGCACCATCCGCGCCGACGGCACCGCACTGGGCGACACCCCGTTTGCAGACAACGTGCAGATCCTTGATACGACGTCGGAGGGTGTGGCTGGGGCAGTTCGCCCCAGCCGCCTATCGGGGGTAACGCTGAGTGAGAACGACGTCCGCTACTACACCACCAACGCCGCCGGTGAGATCGACCGGGTCATCCTCAACGATGTGACCGGCGACCTGTGGGAGTATGCCGCGCTGGATTCCGTCCGCCGCCTGACGGACGAAGCCGCCAAGAAGATCGACAAGAAGATCAGCGAGAAGGCGCAGGACGCCGCAAAGGAGGCCGCAGGCCTCCCCACGACGACAACGACCACCACGGTGAAGAAGACCGACGAGGAGACCTTTCAGGACGTGAAGAACATTCTGGTGCCCAGCACCAGCGATGTGCTCTACGGCCTCATCGACGGCAGCATCGTCAGCTCTACCTGGAACACCCTCACCGGCAAGACGGACCAGCTCTTCAGCTATGTGCTCCGCCGCACCGGCGACAGCGTGGGCGGCACGCTGGGTGATTTCCTCAACTATCTGGGCGAGGGCGCCACCTACGTCTGCTACACCGGCGGCAAGCAGGTGGCTTACAGCACCGCCACCAAGTATCCCATCGTGGCGGGCGGCATCGCCATCGGCCGCTCTGCCGACGGCAAGGCCATCAACCGGATGCTCCAGCTCTCGCCGGTGGTCATCGACAGGCTGGGCGCGGCTTCGGTCATGAGCGGGGACAAGCGGTATGAGACCGCCGACGATATGCAGGTCTATCTGTGGTCGAACGGCCAGTATTTCGCCACCTCGCTGCCCAAGGTCAACACCGAGGACTACAAGCTCATCGGCTGGTACGACAACTTCGGCTGCGCAGGCGGAAAGAAGATCCGCATCCTCGTGGCTGTCAAGACGAACTGAGATCTTCCCTGAAAGAACAAAGCAGCAGCCTCACCGAACGCAGAGTGAGGCTGCTGCTTTTGTGTTTAGCTGTTAGACCGGGGGACGCGGCAGAAAAAGGGCCTTCCCATTTGCCACCGGCCCAGTTTCGTGTTACAATAAAAACCAGAGAAATTGCGGAAAAAGGAGGTGCGGCAATGATACGCATCGCTCTGGTGGAGGACGAGGCAGAGGTGCGGGCGCAGCTGCAAGGCTATGTGCAGCGGCACACCCGGCAGTATGGCACCGAGTTTGCTGTGACGGAGTTCGCCGACGGGATGGAGCTGCTGGATGATTACCGCCCGGTGTACGATGTCCTGTTTCTGGACGTGGAGATGAAGCATCTGGATGGGATGGAGACAGCCCGGCGGGTGCGGGAGCTGGACAAGGACGTCATCATCGTCTTTATCACGAATATGGCCCAGTACGCCATCGGCGGGTACGCGGTGGGTGCGCTGGACTATGTGCTCAAACCGGTGCCCTACTTTGCCTTTTCGCAGCAGCTCCGGAAGGTGGAGGAGCAGCTGCGCCGCCGGGTACGGCACTATCTGGCCCTGCCGGTGGAGGGAGGGCTTCGGCGGCTGGACTCCTCCCTCATCTATTATCTGGAAAGCGAGGGCCACCGCGTCCACTTCTATACCGAGGAGGGGGACTTCGCGGCGGCGGGCACCCTGAAAGCCTTCGAGGAGAAGCTGGCTGAGCGGCCCTTTGCCCGCTGCAACAGCGGCTACCTCGTCAATCTGGCGCAGGTGAAGGGGGTGCAGCAGGGGATGGTGCAGGTAGGACCCTATGAATTGCAGCTGAGCCGGCCCCGGCGGAAAGCTTTCCTCGCGGCGCTGGCCGACCACATCGGAGGTGGAGGCGCATGACGGCGCTGCCCAATATCCCGCGCCTCTACACGGCGCTGGCCGAGTGTCTGGCCGTGGGCATC
>OLER01000189.1_pt1 | contig 9515 bp, 5 predicted proteins | sample 1602761 | NCBI WGS metagenome assembly OLER01 (sample SAMN02674795, study PRJEB24791) | human gut metagenome, SKBSTL041 | isolation source: stool | host: Homo sapiens | place: USA
TTGTATTTTTCCTCAACAGTGCCCTGCTGGGCGTGGGCCTTGCAATGGACGCGTTCTCGGTGTCCATGGCAAACGGCCTGCACGACCCCCGCATGAGCAGGGGAACCATGTGCAGGATCGCGGGCACCTTTGCCCTTTTTCAGGCCGTGATGCCCATGACAGGCTGGGTGTGCGTGCACACCATTGTGGAGCTGTTCTCTTCGTTTGAAAAGTTCATCCCGTGGATCGCACTGGCACTGCTGGGCTATATTGGCGGCAAAATGCTTGTGGATGGCATCAAGGGCGAAGAGGCCGAAGAAGCAGCAGAGCTGAGTGCTGGTGCACTGCTCATGCAGGGCGTGGCTACCAGCATTGATGCGCTTTCGGTGGGCTTCACCATTTCGGAATACGGCTGGCTGATGGCACTTGCGGCATCACTCATCATTGCGGTGGTCACCTTCTTTATCTGCATGGCGGGCCTGCGCATCGGCAAAAAGTTTGGCACCAAGCTCTCCGGCAAGGCATCCATTCTGGGCGGCATCATCCTCATTGGCATTGGTCTGGAAATTTTTATTTCCGGGGTGTTCTGAAATTCAGACAGCATAAAACAAAAGGGCACGGCGCTGCAATGCGCTGTGCCCTTTTGTTTTATAAAATGTTCCACATAGAACAATTACTTTTCCGGCTCAAAATAATCGGCATATTCCTCGGTCATCTTGGAGCCAAGCCGCCGGATGCCGCCGTACAGGTGCCGTTCCACCAACGGTTCAAAGGCGGCAAGGTCGCACCGCTCGATGGCGTTCATCAGGTTGCGGTGGTCTGCAATCACCTCGGCAAGGCCGCCGGTGGTCATGGTGTCCAGCATCCGGAAGCGGCTGTAGTCGGCGTGGGCGTTCTGCAGGGTGCTCCACAGGTACATTTTATCCATGGCGGCAAACCATGTCCCGTGCAGGGCACGGTCGGCTTCGTACAGCTTGTTGTAATCCGGGCTCTCCATGGCCGCAAGGGCCTCGTAGGCTTCCACCCGCCTGCGGATCAACGCCCGCTGCTCCGGGGTGCACCGGGGCGAAAAATCCCGCAATACGCGGGCTTCCACGGCGGTGCGCTCGTAGATCAGCTCGTCCACGATGCGGCGGTTCAGCCGGGTAACGGTGGTGCCCTTGTAAGGCACGATCTTTACCAGCCCGTTTTCCTGCAGCTTCTGCAGCACCACCCGGATCAGGGTGCGCGGTGCGCCAAAGCGGGCACAGAGCGGATTTTCGCTCAGCGAAGAGCCGGGGCGGATGGTCAGGTCAATGATCTCCCGCTCCAGCACAGCATAGATCTCAGCATCAGTTTTGTATTGTTCCATAACTCTCACCTAATGGAAATGCATTATTCTTCAAACGGTTTCCAGAACGCACCCTCCGGCAGCGGCAGCGTAAATGCCATGGGCTTTCCGGTCTCCGGGTGCAAAAACTGCAGGCCGCAGCTCTGCAGGGCAATGCTGCCTTTTACGCGGCTTCCGTATTTGCCGTCTCCGGCCAGCGGATGCTTCCGGGATGCAAACTGCACCCGGATCTGATGGGTGCGGCCGGTGTGCAGCGTGATCTCAGCAAGGCTCATGTCTCCTGCCGTTTTCACGATGCGGTATTCCAGCACGGCTTCCCGCACGCCCTTGCGGGGGCGGCTGACCGGGAACACCCGGCCCCGGCGGCTGTCCTTGAACAGCCAGTCCCGCAGGGTGCCTTCGGCGGGCAGTGCTTCGTCCGGCCCGCCTGCAATGACGGCGCGGTACTGCTTGATGAACTGCGGCTCTTCTGCCCTGCCCTCGGCCCGGCCGTCCTGCACAGCGTAGGCGTTCTGGCTCTGGGTGATCTGACGGCTGAGTGCGGCCGCAGCCCCGGGCGTTCTGGCAAACACCATCAGGCCGGAAACGCCGGTGTCCAACCGGTGCACCACGCCTACAAAGGCATCCGGCTGGCCCCACAGCTGCCGCAGGGCTGCGGGCACGCCCTCTTCGCTGGAAAGTCCGGCGGGCTTGTCCAGCACCACAAGGGCGGCATCTTCGTACAGGATGTTCACAGCCTGCCCTCGGCGATCAGGGCCTTGAGCTTCAGGATACCGGCAATGGTCTTGCCGTCCCGGATCTCGCCGCTCATGACCATCTCATAAGCTTTATCCAGCGGCACACGGTCAGGGGTCAGGAATTCATCGGCATCCAGATGCATCTGGGTCTTGTGCAGGCCGGTGGCGACCCATGTATAGATCACTTCGGTGTCATAGCCTACGGTGGGGAAAAACTGGCCCAGAGAGATATAATTGTCCGCGGTCAGGCCGCACTCCTCGCCCAGCTCCCTCTTGGCGGCTTCAAAGGGGTCCTCACCCTTTTCCAGCTTGCCGGCAGGCAGCTCCCACAGCTCCTGCTGCATGGCGTAGCGGAACTGGCGCACCATGCAGATGGTGCCGTCCTCAAAATAGGGCAGGATGCACGCACCGCCGTGGTGATGCACCACTTCGCGTTCGGCGGTCTTGCCGTTTTCCAGCAGAGCAGTGTCTTTTGTCAGGGTGATCACCCGGCCCTCGAAGAGCACCTCACTGGTGAGTGTTTTTTCGTAATGCACGGTCTTCTCCATTTTATTACCCTCTTTGCCCGGCACAGCGCCGGTTTTCTATGGCTTCAGTTTACGGCAAAATGAGGTTTGTTGTCAATAAAGATGTGATAAATACAAGGGAGAGTGAACCCTCTCAGGCTCACTGCGTTCGCCAGCTCCCCCGAAAGGGGGAGCTTTTTGTATCTTCCGGTCAGCACAAATAAAGCTCCCCCTTTGGGGGAGCTGGCACGGCGCAAGCCGTGACTGAGAGGGTTCCCTCCCCTTTTTGCGAAAAAAATTACAGGATCTGGCAAAGCAGGCAGGCCAAAACCGGAAAATCCGCGCCAGTGCTCACTTTAACGAACTAAAGACGTACAAAAGCGCTAAAAAAATTTCTTTATTTTTGGTGCGTTTGTTGAGCGGTTTGCGTTTACTTTATGGGCGGAATTTGCTATTATAGTATACAAGCAATAGTGCCTTTATGGGGTTCTCCGGTCCCATGTGGGGCATATTGCCCCGCGCAAAAGGTACCAAATTCTGAATAATGGAGGAAGAAAAATGCCTAGAGCAAAGCAAACTATGGATGGCAATACCGCTGCCGCCCATGTAGCGTATGCCTACACGGACGTGGCTGCCATCTACCCCATTACCCCGTCTTCTCCGATGGCTGACTCTGTGGACCAGTGGTCCGCAGCTGGCCAGAAGAACATCTTCGGCAATCAGGTCAAGGTCGTCGAGATGGAGTCTGAGGCAGGCGCTGCAGGCGCTGTGCACGGCTCTCTGGGTGCAGGTGCTGTTACCACCACCTTCACCGCTTCTCAGGGCCTGCTGCTGATGATCCCCAATATGTACAAGATCGCTGCTGAGCAGCTGCCCTGCGTGTTCGATGTTTCTGCACGTACCGTTGCTACCCAGTCCCTGAACATCTTCGGTGATCACAGCGACGTCATGGCATGCCGCCAGACCGGCTTTGCAATGCTGGTCGAGAGCAGCGTGCAGGAAGTCATGGATCTGTCCCCTGTCGCACATCTGTGCGCCATCGAGGGCAAGGTTCCCTTCCTGAACTTCTTCGATGGCTTCCGTACTTCTCATGAGTACCAGAAGATCGAGAAGTGGGATTACGCCGATCTGAAGGAAATGTGCAACATGGAGGCTGTGGAGGAGTTCCGTAAGAAGGCTCTGAACCCCGAACACCCCAAGATGCGCGGCTCCCACGAGAACGGCGACGTGTTCTTCCAGCATCGTGAGGCCTGCAACTCTGTCTACGACGCACTGCCCGCAGTCGTCGAGAAGTACATGGCCAAGATCAACGAGAAGCTGGGCACCAACTACGACCTGTTCAACTACTACGGCGCACCCGATGCCGATCGCGTCATGATCGCTATGGGCTCTGTCTGCGACGTTGCTGACGAGGTCATCGATTACCTGAACGCTAAGGGCGAGAAGGTCGGTATCGTCAAGGTCCGCCTGTACCGTCCTTGGGTGTCCTCCGCTCTGCTGAAGGTCCTGCCCAAGACCGCCAAGAAGGTGGCTGTGCTGGACCGCACCAAGGAGCCCGGCTCTCTGGGCGAGCCCCTGTATCTGGATGTCGCAGCTACCCTGCGTGAGGCTGGCATGAACGATGTCATCCTGACCGGCGGCCGCTACGGTCTGGGCAGCAAGGACACTCCCCCGTCCTCCATCTTCGCTCTGTTCAAGGAGTTGGAGAAGGATCAGCCGAAGGAGCGCTTCACCCTCGGCATCACCGATGATGTCACCGGCCTGTCTCTGCCTGAGGTCAAGCCCGCTCCCATCACCGCAGCAGCCGGCACCAAGGAGTGCAAGTTCTGGGGTCTGGGCGGCGACGGTACCGTCGGTGCGAACAAGAACTCCGTCAAGATCATCGGCGACCACACGGATAAGTATGTTCAGGCATACTTCCAGTATGACTCCAAGAAGACCGGCGGCGTGACCATCAGCCATCTGCGTTTCGGCGACAAGCCCATCCGCAGCCCCTACTACATCAACCAGGCTGACTTCGTGGCCTGCCACAACCCCGCTTACATCCACATGGGCATGAAGATGGTCCAGGATGTCAAGCCCGGCGGCGTGTTCATGATCAACTGCCAGTGGAACGATGAGGAGCTGGGCCATCACCTGAACGCTGAGGCCAAGAAGTACATCGCTGACAACAACATCCAGCTGTACACCATCAACGCAATCGATAAGGCAATCGAGATCGGTATGGGCAAGCGCACCAATACCATCCTGCAGTCCGCTTTCTTCAAGCTGGCTGACGTTATGCCCATCGATGACGCCATCAACTTCATGAAGCAGGCAGCTCAGAAGAGCTACGGCAAGAAGGGTCAGGACGTCGTTGAGATGAACTGGAAGGCCATCGATGCCGGTGTTGACGCCATCCACAAGGTTGACGTTCCTGCTTCTTGGTCCAACCCCGAGGCCGATCCCGCTCCGAAGGAGCTGGCTGGCCGTCCGGAGCTGGTCAAGCAGATCCGCGACGTCATGGAGCCCATCGCTCGTATGGACGGCGACAGCCTGCCCGTCTCTGCCTTCGTTGCTAACGCAAACGGCGAGTGGGAGCAGGGTGCTTCCGCTTACGAGAAGCGCGGCACCGCTGTGAACGTCCCCGAGTGGGATGCTTCCAAGTGTGTTGGCTGCAACCAGTGCGCATTCGTGTGCTCTCACGCAACCATCCGTCCCTTCCAGCTGACCGCTGACGAGCTGGCAGCAGCTCCCGCACAGACCAAGAGCCGCGACAACAAGCCCGCAAACGAGTACAAGTTTGTCATGGCTGTGTCTCCTCTGGACTGCATGGGCTGCGGCGAGTGTGTCACCGTCTGCCCCACCAAGGCTATCCAGATGGTTCCTCAGGAGTCTCAGGCCGACCAGCAGGCAGTCTTCGACTACTGCGTCGCCAACATCTCCAAGAAGCCCTCTAAGTTCGCAGACGACACCGTCATCGGCTCTCAGTTCAACCAGCCGCTGCTGGAGTTCTCTGGCTCCTGCGCAGGCTGTGCTGAGACCTCTTACGCACGTCTGATCACCCAGCTGTTCGGCGAGAAGATGTACATCTCCAACGCCACCGGCTGCTCCTCTATCTGGGGCGGTACTGCTTCCATCTCTCCGTACACTGTCAACAAGGACAGCGGCCACGGTCCTGCATGGTGCAACTCCCTGTTCGAGGATAACGCAGAGCACGGTCTGGGCCTGTATCTGGGCCAGAAGACCGTCCGTGAGAACCTGATCAAGCGCATCGCTGAGGTCGCTGGTTCTGACAAGGCTTCTGCTGAGCTGAAGGCTGCCTTTGACGAGTTCATGGCAACCAAGAACAACACCAAGGCAAACGATGCCCCCGCTAAGGCTCTGATCGCTGAGCTGGAGAAGGCTGCTGCCGCTGGCTGCACCGAGTCCGCTGAGATCCTGAAGAGCAAGGAGTTCATCGCCAAGAAGTCCGTCTGGATCTTCGGTGGTGACGGCTGGGCATACGACATCGGCTTCGGCGGTCTGGATCACGTTCTGGCCTCCGGCGAGGATGTCAACGTCATGGTCTTCGATACTGAGATGTACTCCAACACCGGCGGACAGGCTTCCAAGGCTTCCAACATTGGTGAGGTCTGCCAGTTCGCTGCTGCTGGTAAGGAGATCAGCAAGAAGAGCCTGTCCGAGATCGCTATGACCTACGGTTACATCTATGTTGCTCAGATCGCACTGGGTGCTAACCCGGCTCAGGCTGTCAAGGCCATCGCTGAGGCTGAGGCTTACCCCGGCCCGTCTCTGATCATCGGCTACGCTCCCTGCGAGCTGCACGGTGTCAAGGGCGGCATGACCAACTGCCAGAACGAGATGAAGAAGGCAGTTGAGGCCGGTTACTGGAACCTGTTCACCTTCAACCCGGCAAACAAGGCTCAGGGCAAGAATCCGTTCACCCTGACCTCCAAGGCTGTGGATAACGAGAAGTATCAGGCACTGCTGGCTAACGAGACCCGTTACAGCCGCCTGACTCGTGCATTCCCCGACCGTGCTAAGGAGCTGTTCGCACGCAACCAGGAAGTTGCAAACGACCGCTACGAGCACCTGACCCGTCTGGTCGACCTGTACAAGTAAGCATTCTTCTGCGCTTTGGATGCAGATATTTGCGGCACCTTAGCCCCACAATGCAAGAGGGCGGCTGCCCCGTACCGGCGGTTACTGCGCAATGCAGCGGTACGAAGCGGAGAAACGCATCCATCCATGCAGGTGATGTGCTGAAGTACAGCATTCGCCATACGAGTTCTATCTGATTTCACTTCCCGGGCGGTGCTTTGTTCCGTGCGAAGCACCGCAGCGGGATATGAGATACCAAAGCGCCCGCGAGGGTCCTTGAAAGCACACCCCGCGTGTGTCAGGAGCATAAGGTCTGCTTGCAGATACCTTGCTCCGCCTGCTGCATAAGACCTGCTTTGCAGGGATCTTGCCGCAGTAAAAAACGTATATCGTTTTTAGCGCCCCGTTCACCGCAAGGTGACCGGGGCGTATTTTGTGCAAAAGAGAAGCGGCTGCTGTGATCTGGCATCACAACAGCCGCTTTTACAGTTCCATTTTAGCATGTGAAAAAACGAAGGTCAATCAAAAAATGTTATCACAAAATCTTCCAAAAGATACCATTCCCTTTTTACAGTTTCTTCATAGCTTCTTAACGAATTCAATTGTGAAAGCTGTTATACTTTTGCCATGGGAAGCGGGGCCGCAACCGCTTACCCAAGTAACATGATTCCTCCTCACACCAAGGCAATATCCAAACAAAACACCCTTTTTCGTGCGCCGCAACACGGAAGAGGGTGTTTTGTTTTGCAAAATTCCGGTAAATCGGTGGTTTAGGGTTGACCCCGTTTTTTTGCGGCGCTATAATAAAAATGAATATGAAAACTTGGAGGTGAACGCAGGAAAATGGACCCGGATCATAGTCGAAGTAGAACCACCGGCGCGGTGGATCAGAAAACAAAAACAACTGCGTTTTCCCCAACCGTTCGCCTCCTTCGCTGAGCCTTGCGGAAAAGCACCGCTTCAACGGTGCATCTTTCCGCAAAACAGAGCAGAGGAAGGCGCAGCTTTGTGTGCGCAGAATGCGGCGTTTGCGGCATTCCGGCAGGCAAGGCGGCGCGTTTTTTGTTTCCCGATCTGCTGCGTCCTCCGGATACAGGAGCTGCTCCTGTTCCGTAAAAACTGAGGAGGTACGCCCAATGGATATGGAAGAAAAGAAGCTGACGGCTGATGCTGCGGAACAGGCGCTGCCGGTGCAGGAGCTGCCTGCTGATATCCCCGCTGAGGTCCGCCAGAAGCTGGCTGAAGATCTGAACGAGGAAGCTACTGAAGACCTCAAGCAGGACATGCGCGAGGCCGAAAAAGAGGAAGCCAACGACGAAGAGGTCAAGGCCAACCCTGAGATGCTCACCAAGAGCCGCCTGCTCAAGCTGCTCATCAAGAAGCAGTACGTCAAGCTGCGCGAAGTCACCGAGGAAGAGCAGCCCGCCGACCTTGCCGAGCTGCTGGAAGAGCTGGACGAAAACAACCGCCTTGTGGTGTTCCGCCTGCTCAAAAAGGAAGTGGCCACCGAGGCCTTTGCCTATATGTCCGACGAGGCCCGCGACGATCTGGTGAACGCCTTCTCAGATGTGGAGCTGGTGGGCGCCATTGAAGAGATGAGTCTGGACGATGCCGCCGACCTGCTGGAGGATATGCCGGCAGGCGTGGTGAAGCGGGTGCTGGAAAAATCCTCCAAGCAGACCCGTGAGAGCCTGAACAAGCTGCTGAACTACCCCGAAAGCTCTGCCGGCAGCCTGATGACCCCCGAATATGTCCGTCTGCGCGAGGATATGACCGTGGCGCAGGCCTTTGAAGCCATCCGCAAGCAGGGCGAAAACGCAGAGACCGTGTACACCTGCTACGTGGTGGAGCGCAACCGCCTGAAGGGTGTTGTTTCTGCCCGCAGCCTGCTGCTGTCAGAGCCGCATACTCCCATCACCGAGATCATGGATGATAACGTGGTCACTGTGAAAGTGACCGACGATCAAGAGTACGTGGCCCGTGAGATGCAGCGCTACGACTTTACCGCCATGCCTGTTCTGGACAACGAGGGCATGTTCGTGGGTATCATCACCATCGATGATGCGATCGACGTTCTGACCGACGAGAGCACCGAGGATATGCAGAAGATGGCTGCTATTCTGCCGGACGACGATGCCACCACCTACTTCGGCACCAGCGTCTGGACCCACGCAAAGCAGCGCATTCCATGGCTGCTGATCCTGATGCTTTCCGCCACCTTTACCGGCATGGTCACCACCCACTATGAGGAGGCCTTTGTCAGCCTGCCGCTGCTGGTCTCCTTCATGCCCATGCTGATGGATACCGCCGGCAACTGCGGCAACCAGATCAGCACCCTGATGGTGCGCGGTCTGGCTCTGGGTGAGGTAGAACCCAGCGACTTTTTGCAGGTGCTGGGCAAGGAGCTGCGGGTGTCTGCCATCGTGGGCGCGGTGCTGGGCATCGTGAACGGCCTGCGCATCTACCTGATGTACACCTTCCTGTTCCCCGGCCAGTATGCTAACGTGATGGGCTATGCCATCGTGGTCAGCGTTTCGCTGTTCTTCAGCGTCATTCTGGCAAAGCTGGTGGGCGGTATGCTGCCGCTGGCAGCCAAGAAGCTGGGTGCCGACCCGGCCATCATGGCTACCCCCTTCATCACCACCATCGTGGATGCCTGCAGCCTGATCCTGTATTTCCAGATCGCACAGCTGGTGTTCCACAATATGATGTAAATAATAAAGCAATGCCGGACGGTCTTGAAGTGACTGCCCGGCATTTTTATAGGACGAACCCTCTCAGTCGTCGCTGCGCGATGCCAACTCCCTCAGTCAAAACCTGACGGTTTTGCCAGCTCCCTCAAAGAGGGAGCCTCTGGCGGAGCCGGAAGCGTCCTAACCC
>OLER01000196.1_pt1 | contig 9336 bp, 4 predicted proteins | sample 1602761 | NCBI WGS metagenome assembly OLER01 (sample SAMN02674795, study PRJEB24791) | human gut metagenome, SKBSTL041 | isolation source: stool | host: Homo sapiens | place: USA
TCAATGATTTTTCGGACAGAGGAAAGCCCGATTCCATGATCAGCAGATGTACCCTTTCGGGAGAGGAATGTTTTTCCCTCCTGCAAGGCCAGACCGTCGTAAGTGTTTTCAATCTTCAAAAAGTACATATTGCCTTTGGTTTCGCCTGCAATGAAAATGCGGTGCACCCCTTGCTTTTGGCGGCTGCACGCCTCAACGGCATTGTCCAAAAGATTGCCCAGCACCGTACACAGTTCCACATCGGTAAGCGGCATCTGATCGGGAAGATCGAGCCGCACTTGAAATTCTGTCCCTTGTGTCTGCGCCATGCCGTAGTAGTATTCAATCAGCGCATTTACAACGGGATTTTTGCAGAACTGGGCAGGGGAGTGCCCCGATGTTGCCGCAACCTGTTCCTCTACCTGTAACAGGAAGGAGCAGATCTCCGTCTGCCCACGTTCAGAGGCCATGCGGTCTATGGTGCGCAGATGGTGTTTGATGTCGTGAATCAGCCTTCTGTTTTCTGCCGCTGCTTCAGAAACCTGACGGCTGTACTCGATCTGCATAGAAAGCTGCCGGACGACCTGCTTGCGTTCTTCCTGAAAAATCAGGCTGTTTCCATACCCCTCTACCACATCGCGCCAGAGGGAATAACCGATGGCGGCTGCTATGAAAAAGCTGCCCCATTCCACAAACCAACCGCCGATAACCGGCTCATAAACCGGCAGAAGGCGATCCCATATAAAGGCGCAGGTTGCGGCTGCCGCAGCATAGAAGATCGGCCTGCTCCGTTTTTCTCCTCTGTGAATGGCAAGCACAGCGATGATAAGCAGATAGAGTGCAGATGCCACCTTATAACAAAAGACCGATGCAGAGAAGAAACGAATCGCTCCAAGGGAGAGATGGGAAGCCATCATGCCATACACAAACGCATATACCAGGAACGCAGCGCCCACCCCATTGCTGATGGCCGCAGGCAGGAAGCCCGGCCTGCATATCCGGTTTTGCAGAACTACGATCAGCCAGGTAACCAGATAGATACAGAACAGTTCCATCGTGTACCAGGGGAATATGGGAACAGCAGCCAGCATATGAAGCACAGGATAGGATGACAGACCGCACATGGCAAGGCAGATCAGTCCGAACAGGAATGTATTTTTCTGTTTCATCCGGCGGCTGAAATAAAAGGACAGCAGCGCACAGACAAAGGTAACCGTACAGCCAAACAGGCAGAATGCAAACCGGATTCCTCTGGTTGTATTTACCGCCAGCATCGTTCCGAAAGCAGGCGGATAAACAATCCCTCCGTAAAAGTGGTCATAGTTGCTGACCGCTATGGTGAGTGTGAACGGTTTTCCGCCATGAAAAGTGACCATGCGGTTTTGAACCAATGGTGTCCCCTGTGCAGGTTCCCCCATTTGCAGGATCAGGTCATGATCCAGATAAAGGTTGTAAGCAGAAAACACTTCCGGGATTTCCAGTGCATACGCTTCCTTCCGTTCCGGCAGGAAGAATGTCATCTGGTAAGTCCCGCAGCCATAGGGAGAAGGGTTTGCAGGGCTGGAGAAATTGGTCTGCGCTCCAATGGAAAGGTAGCGCATATAATGGCTTTCATCCCGTATTTCTTCCGGGGTCAAAAGCGCGTCAGGATAAAACGCCCAGCCGGATACCAGAAAGCGCACCGGTGACTTTTGAAGTTCTTCCTCAGAAAGCGCCAGAATCCCATTTGCCGCCTGAATGGTGTCCTGGCTATATTTATTATTAAACTGATACAGGCCAAGAAAAAACAGGGATGAACACAGGCAGACCATACATAAAGCGGCATATTTTTTTACCACAGAAGATACCATCTTATTTTCGCCTCCTCCTTAGGAACAATTCACCGGCAGACAGAAGAAGCAGACAAGCCGGAATCAAAAGGAGTATGGGCGACCGGCTATGCTCAGTGTCGGCGGCATGTGCCAGGGAAGCGGTATCTTCCTTTACTGCAATGGTGTATGTCCCTGTATGGCTGATCTGAAAGGAGGCGGCTTTTGCCGCATCGTCGTAACCGGTCATGGGGATTTCCACGCCGCTTTCATCACAGAGGAACCATGTGCCGGCTGCCGGGTCATTTGGACAGGGCAGCATGACAGAAACATCCGGCAGGGAGTTGAGCACAGTTCCGTTGATGGAAAACGAAAAAGAAAAACCGCCGTCCGTATCCTTTTGGATGATGACTTCAATCTGATCTTCGTTTTGGATACCCTCCGGCAAGGCGTCTTTGGGTATGCTGATGGTGATTCCCTGTTTGGAAAAGACGGCTCTTTGCTCCCCTGTTTGCAGCATCATCAAAAAGCGTGTGCCGGAAATCCGGTCGGTGGTTTCATCGAAGAACTCTGAAAAAACAGGTTTTTTGGAATCCGCATTTTTCGGGGGAACGGTCATAATGCTTTGCACCGGCTCTTTCCTGTTTTCTGAAAGCTTCCGGGCAGGATCGGGAGCGGTAAGCTCTGGAGCGCCGGCAATCGTCTGCACTTTGGGGGGCTGCTGTAAAGCGGTATCTTTCTCTGGCTGACCTGATACAACTGGCGCTTCGATTTCCGGTATGGCCGGTTCATCGGAATCGTCTTTTCCATCCCAGGATGGCTCGGAAGGCTTGTGGGATGGTTCATGATCCGCAGGATCATTTTCTCCGCTGACCGGTGGTGTTTTTTCAGAATCATCGGAATCCATTCCACCGTCATTTGTTGCAGGCGATCTTGAAGGCTGCGTAGGGGGACTGTCTGTGAAACCGTCATCCTGATCGTCGGTATGTTCGGGAGGCGGCTGAATGATGGTATCGGGTGGATTTCCGCCTGCATCCCCTCCATCCCGGTCGCCATCGTGATACCCTTCAAGGACAATTTCATCTGCGTAGGTCAAGGACAGGATGCCGGTCTGTCCGCCGTCATAATCGACCTGAAGGCGGTAACTGCTGCCCGGCGTCAGCAGACGGGTGGCAATAGAGAGCATTTCCTGACCCACATAAACGCCACTTTCCAGACGGTTCCATGAACCGTTGTTTTCGGACAGCCATACGCTGATCTCATCCAGTTTCCCCGGCGGTGTGACCCAGGGAAAATGAAGGTTTCCTCTGGAAGCCAGAAAGCAGTTAATGTCCGGTCTGCCTGAAGCCTGTACAGAAACAGGAATTGAGATTTCAGGGAAAGCAATTCCCTCTGCAAACGCAGTGTTTTCCGGTGCGGTCAGCTTTCCCATGGCATGGTACAGTCCCACAGTATTCAAATCAATACCGGAAAAATCCCATTCCACCACAGCGGTGCAGCTGGTTCCATTTTCCGTATAGCAATCCAGATAGTAAGGGGAAAAGGCAAACAAATTTTCCAGCGTTTCGGTTTCGCTGCCCTGTTGAACCGCAAACGCGTCCGTATAAGGATACCATTTCTCTATGGAAGTAATGACAGCAGGCGGCATTTCTTCCACCCGGACGGAAATCTGAAGCTCCTGCAATACAGTTTCACCAAAGGCATACCCCTCCGGCAGTTCAATCCGGCCTGCTGCGGTATATTCGCCCGGAGTGGTCTGGTCAATGGCCGAAAAATCCCATGCGACAGAAAATGTTTCCTGCCGGATTTTTTCACCTGCTGTTACAGTGGCGCAGACGGTTTGATACTGAAGGGCCAGCTGATAAATTTCCTCCAGGTCATCATCAGACGGTGTGGTTCTAAGGGGCAGGGTGAAATCTGGCAGGGAGCGCAGTTCGCCTTCATTTTGTATTTCTGTGACAAGGACGAGGGATACTTCTTCCGGTGTTTCCGGGGTTCCGCTCTTCCGTGTCTCCGAAGCCTCGCTTTCTAAATCCGGCAGAATCTCCGTTCTTTCATCGGCATTGGCTGGGGTTGCAGTTTCAGCGGCAAATGCGGGGATACTGCCGGTGAAGCAGAGGAGGCAGGTCAGACAGCCCCCCAGAATACGCCTGTGTATTTGCTTCATTCTCATACGATACCCCCCATTCCAGAGAAAACATATTGACGGTAGGCTTCCCGCAGCTGTTTTCCATTGCGGAGAGCAATCGGAAGATTCTCCCCGTTTATCAAACGGAAGGTCTGACTGTCAACCTGGCTGATATAATCCATGTTGATTAAAACGCCCCGGTAGCAGGGCAAAAAACGCTTGTCCTTCTGCAATGCGGCAGTGACCTCCTGAAAACCTCCGCTTACCGGTATCACGCGTTCCGCCATATGAATCCGTGTCATACGGTTTTGATAATCTATGTATAGAATCTTCTCTGTGGGAAGTTCCAGCTTTTGACGGTCAGCCATAACCGAAAGTGTCATCACTTCATAGGGCGGTTTTAGCTGGCACAGCTCCATCGCTTCTTCAAATTCTGCCTGATGGAGCGAAAGCGGCTTCAGCAGATAATAGCTGGCGGACAGGCTGTACCCCATCCGGGCATAATCTTCTGTAATGGTCAGAAAAACGATCTTACAGAGCCTGTTTTTCTGGCGCAGCCCTCTGGCGGCCTCTATTCCATCCATGTTCTCCATATAGATGTCCATAAAGACAAGCTGAAAATTGACCTGGGCGGCAGCTTTCAGAAAATTCTCTCCGTCCTCAAATTCTGTCAGCGTGTAGTCCAGCTGATGCTTTTTCATATAATTTTCCAGGCAGGCAGACAGTTCTTCTCTGTCCTCTGCTCTGTCATCCACAATCGCAATCTGCATCGTACCATCTCCTTTGCACAATAATCCAATATTAGTATAACATAAAACCGCAGGAAAAAACTTGCGTCTTAAACAGGAAACCTGCGTCTTAAACAAAGTTGGTTGCATTTCTCTTGACAAGATGCTACTCTAATTATACTACCAGACTTTCCGATGAGAAGGTCTGGTTTTTTTATTTTTCTTTTCAGGAAAGGAGGCTCAGCATGAAAATCGCACTTTGTACGGAATTAAGGAATGCAGAATGGTTTGAGAGCAGGCTGCGCTCCCTTTTTGCTGGGGACGGACAGTTTGTCATCGACGAGCTATGGAATGAGAAGCAGCTATCTCAGGCGCTGCGGCGGAGCCGCTACCATGCGGTTGTCATCGCAATGACCGGGGCAAGGGGATTGGAGGCTGCCATTCAGGCAAAGCAGCTGGCACCGGAAGTACCGCTTGTCTGGTGGAGTGATGATGAAAACTTCGCCCTGATCGCGTATCAGCTTCATATCCCGGCATTCCTCTCCATAGATTGTAGTGATCAGGAGCTATATGAGGCGATAAAACCCATCACGAAATGGAGGTACGAACATGCGAATTGCGCTATGCAGTTATAGCCAGAAAGAAAAAGAAACCGCTTTGCTGATGAAGCTGGGCAAAGTAGACCGCTTTGATAACGGCGTATTTTGTACCTATGCCATGCAGCGGGATGGGCCTTATGATGCTGTGGTGGTCATGGAGGACGGAGCCAGAGGGATGAATTTCTGCATGAGCATACGAGGCTACAGCAGGGATGTCCCGCTTCTGTGGATCAGCGACCAGGCAGAATTTGAACCCCAAAGCCGCAGGATGCAGACGGACACCTTTTTGGTGAAGCCTGTGACGGAATATCAGCTGCGGGAGGCAGTATCCCAGCTGCTTCAGAAAGCAACGAGAAGGAACGAACAACGTGAGGAGGATGAATAAAATGATATGGAAATGGAAATGGAAACGGCCGGCCGCATTTTTACTGGCGGCGGCAATGATTTTTACGATGCCGGGAGTTCCGGCATCTGCGGTGGAAACTGATGGGTCCACCGTGTCCGGGAATGCTTCGGCGGAGTGCATCTGCGAAACCCACTGTGAGCAGGAGGCGGTCAATCCCGACTGTCCGGTCTGCGCTGCGGAAAATGCAGACCTCTCTGCCTGCCTTGGAAAAGAGGCGGAGCTGCCTTTGATGGCAGCTGCGGCAAGCACTGAAGAAACCATCTCCGGCAATGTTACCTGGGAGAACAAAAACATAACTACCCCGGTGATAGTGAATGGCGACACAACAATCACGCTGAAAGGCGAGAATACCATTACGATTACCGAGACCTCATATACCGCCGCTCTGAATATGTATTCCCACAGTCTGACCATTCAGGGAAGCGGCAGTCTGACGGTCAATGTTCCTAAAGGGAAAAATGGTATTGAGGACGGCAGTTGGAGCGACGCCGCCGGCGGGACGCTTACCATAAAAGGCGGGGCAAAGATAACCACCAACGGCGGTTTGTACGGCTTGTACGCCAAATCCATCGTGATTGAGAATGGAACGCTGAATCTAAATTCCGGTTACGGTATTGTGACTGCATCCCTGACCATGAACGAAGGAACCCTTTACGCCACCGGAAAATTTGGTGCGATATGGAGTCGTAAGGGAACAGCCCGAAGCATCGACCCCAGCCTGACTATTCTGTATTCGGACGAACAGAATGTAAACACAGACGATATGTCGGTCGGCACAGCGGACGATACAACAAGAGAGGACGTCAAGACCATCTACATCGCCAAGATGGGACCCCGCGCAAGCCTGACCGTCGGCGCGCAGCAGGGAACCCTACAGGAAAGCTTAGGTAGTCAGACGGCGACCTTCTCCGTCACCGGCAGCAAGGTCAAGATGGACACCCTGAAAGCCACATGGGAGGGCAATCACACCGGTTTGGAGGTCCAAACGTCCGATAACGGCGCGACCATCACCGTTATCGCCGACAACACCGTCAAGGAGGGCAGCTATAAGCTGAAGCTGACCGCAGAAGGCGAAGCAGGTGCCACTCCTGCCAAGGCGACCACCACCGCAACGGTCACCGTCGCCGCCGCGCCCAGAAACCCCATTACCATAAGAACGCAGCCGCAGGTCTCAAAGAAAACCGATGGGCAATTTAAGGCGGATGTCTGGGTAAGGGCCCAACTGGAAAGCGGTTCGGAGGGTAATATCACCTATCAGTGGTATGTGAACGGAAAAGAATTTACAGGTACAGGCGGGGGCAGTAATAGAATCACCCTGACCACATCCGACCTGACCACAACGGCGGGCAAGAACTGGGAGTACAGCGGCCAGGTCTACTGCAAGCTGTCCTACAAGGGCTACACCGCACAGACCGACACTGTCCCTGTTACCTTTAACACCTGCACCCATGAAAAATACACCCACGAGGGCAAATGCAAACAGTGCGGCGAACCGTGCAGCAAGGATGTGCTCTTTATTCGCAACGGTATCCCCTATACGTTTGAAGGCGATAACCCTGAGGTTGGGTTCATTCTGTTCTCCGGCGGAACCGCTTATTTTGTGCGGGATACTGACGCAACCTTGAAAGCGGGGAACGGCGATACGGCGGACAAAAGGGACGTTACGCTGGACCTGCAGGGCCACAGGGTCAAGGCGCTGGATCTGCAAAATTGCCCGTACAACAGCGTTACCATCCAAAACGGCACGATAAATGACATTGCCACCAGCGCCCCCACGGTGTTGATATTAGACAGCGTTAAAACAGATCAGGAGGTCTTTTCTACCTATTTTACCCTGACGGTAAAGGGCAACTGCGTGTTTGAGCAACTGGTGAAATTCCACGGGAAAACCCAGCTCCAGGGCGGCACGTTCCAAGATGGAATCAGAGTAGAACCTGGTGAGCAGGCTCTGGCTCTGCTGGCAGACGGATATGCCTTTGCAGGCACTGATGACAGTGAAATTTTGAATGTTTCCGAAGTAAGCATCCAGAGTAGAAGCGTCAAAGTGGTCGAGCATACCTGCCAATATCAGAATGGCAAATGTGTCTGCGGCAGAGTCTGCGACCATGAGGGCAAGGTGGACAACGCTGGTTACTGCACCTTCTGCAAAGCGCTGGTGGAGGCATTTGAAATCGGCGGCAAACGATACACCAGTCTGGAAAACGCACTGGCTGCCGCGCAGGACGGTGACACGGTCACGCTGCGGGGGTCTTTGGACATCGAGAACGCAGAGCCTATCGAAATCAGCAAAAATATTGTACTGAACTTGAATGGACACACCCTGAGCAAATCCGCTGGGAAGGGGCTTCTACGTATCCTCGGCTCCAATGTAGCCATCATAAACGGCAAGGTGCAAAACACCCATCCCAGCACCCCCTATCATGCGGTGGCGGTCGGAAAATCTAAGCAGACAGGCGCAAAGCTGACGCTGGACAATGTCACCCTGGAGGGCAGCACAGACGGGAGAGACCGTGGAGTGGGGCTTGGCATTCTTACCGGGAACGAAGCCGTGGTAACGAGCGGCAAGTTCATCGGCGGCATCTACACGGAGGGAGCGCTGACCATGTCCGGCGGCAGCGCGGATCTGCTGGAATTGGGTGCGCTCAAGGATATTCCAGTGACCCTGTCCGGCGGATCCTTTGGCAGCATCAAAATCAGGAATCGCGCAGATTATCAGTCCCTGCTGGCAGAGGGCTATGCTTATCAGAAGCAAGACGGCGCATTGCTCAAGCTGTTGGAGATGAAGGAGAATACTGCCGTAACTGTTGTGAAGTGCAGCCACCCGGATGACCATTCCGCCGGGACTGTTTGCCCCTACTGCGGCTATGCCGCTGAGGTGACCAAGAAGGACGGCAGCATTTCCTACCATCGGACGGCAGGCGAGGCCATCGCCGCAGCCGGCGGCGGTACGGTGAAGCTGCTGGCAAATGCAGGCGAGATCACCATTGGCAGCCCGCTCAAGCTGAATCTGAACGGTAAGACGGCGGCAAAGCTGACCGTCACCGGAAATGTCACGCTGGCATCCCTCCTGCCGGAGGGTTACGCTTTTAAGAGCGGCAGTACCTGGATCAGCGACCTTAGCGGTACGGAGCTGACCAATGTTTCTATGGCCAAGATCACCATCAAGAGCATGGACTATCCGACAAAGATGAGCATGACTTATGGCGGTACGGGGACGCTTCTTGTCAATGTAAAGAAGGAAACCGGCACTGGCGCTGTAAGCTTCCAGTGGTACAAGGTGGAGGACGGCAAAGAGACAGCAGTTGGCGGTGCGACAACAAAGAATCAATTTGATCTTTCTGCACAAAAGCTGCCCGCAGGCAATCATACCTTCCGCTTTTTGGCCACCTGCGACGGCTACGAGAAGATGAGCGAGGATATTGCTGTGACGGTACAAAAGGCCGACATCAGGTCAATCACGCCTCCCACAGCGCAGGAAAACCTGACCTATACCGGCCAGGAGCAGGCGCTCATTACCGCAGGCAGCGTGGCGAACTATGGCACTATGCAGTACAGCCTGACCGAGAACGGTACATACAGCCCGGACATCCCTACCGGCACCGATGCCGGAGCATATACCGTGTGGTATCGGGTGATTGGCGATGAAAATCACAACGATACCGCACCCACCAGCGTGGCGGTCAGTATT
>OLER01000235.1_pt1 | contig 8716 bp, 6 predicted proteins | sample 1602761 | NCBI WGS metagenome assembly OLER01 (sample SAMN02674795, study PRJEB24791) | human gut metagenome, SKBSTL041 | isolation source: stool | host: Homo sapiens | place: USA
TTTCAAGACAAACTATTAATTTTTAAAACAAAACTACTATGCCAGTAATTTACAAATCATTTCAGTCGGTTCTTGCCAACAAAGAGGGCAAGAAGCTTTTCTATCCCCGCGTGGTGCTGACGGGGAATGTGGACACCGAGCAGGTGGCTAAGGAGATTGCGGAGTTGTCTTCCCTCTCTACGGGTGACTCGAAGAATGTCATCGACAACCTGGTGACCGTGATGACTCGCCACCTGCAGTCTTCCGAGAGCGTGACGCTGGACGGTCTGGGTACTTTCCGCCTTACGATGAAGTCCACCATGAACGGTGTGGAAGACCCTCTGAAGGTGTCGGCTACCCAGTCCACACTACGAGTGCGTTTTCTGCCCACCTCCAAGCGTAATCTGGACCATACGGTGTCTACCCGTTCGCTGGTGACCGGGGTGAAGTGCGTGCGCTTCGACCTTCAGGACACGGCAGGTTCGGGCGGCAACGACGGTGGCTCGGGCGGTAACGACGGTGACCAAGGTGAAAATCCGTTGGGATAAGGCCATTTACGATTTGACGATTTACGATGTACGATTGAAATTCGTACTGCTAAATAACCGCGCCTATGCAGGCATTTATGATACGAAAAGTAATCGTACATCGTAAATCGTCAAATCATAAATTACTAATCTTCAATCATTAATCACTAACTAATCTTATGCGAAAAATCAACTACATCGTGGTGCATTGCAGCGCCACGCGGGAGGGCTGTACGCTTACTTCCGAGGTTCTGGAGGCAGAGCACCGCCGCCGTGGCTTCCGCACGACGGGCTATCACTACTATATCCGGAGAGACGGTACTGTGCTCGGAACCCGTTCCTTGGAACTGCCCGGTGCGCATTGCCGCGGTCACAACAAGTATTCGATAGGTATCTGCTACGAAGGCGGGCTGGATGCCCGGGGAAATCCGAAGGATACCCGTACGCCGGAGCAGCGTTCGGCCCTGCACCTGCTGGTGTACCAGCTGCTACAACAGTTCCGGAACGCCCGTGTATGCGGCCACCGCGACCTCAGTCCCGATTTGGACGGAGATGGGACGGTGGAGCCGTGGGAGTGGGTGAAGCAGTGTCCGTGCTTCGAGGTAAGTAAAGAATTTTAAAACAATCATCCTTAAAACATGGAATTATGAAAATAAGCAAAGAAACCTGGAAAGATATCTTGAAAATTGTGGGCACCATCATTGCCACCATAGCCAGTGTGCTGGGCGTGCAGGCGATGCCACTGTAGGAGGCTGAAAAGCCAGCAAGGGAATGGGAGAGGCTTGGAAAACAGCTCCCCCATCCCTTATCCCGCAAAACATATTGAATAATTTTTCTAATAACAACGATTTATCATGAAAAGAATATCCTTGTTTTTATTACTGTTCCTTTTACTGAAGGCAACGGTTATGTATTCGCAGGATGGCCATCCTGAAACCAACTTCCGGATTGTTCCGGTATCTCCCAATGCAGCTTCATTGGGAACTTTCGGCATGATACCTACCGACAATTATGTGGGGCAAGCCAATCTGACTATCCCGATCTACGAGATTGACCTTGACGGAAAGAAGTTCCCCATTGCACTATCGTACCATACGGACGGAACACGTGTTGCACAAGAAGCTACTTGGATCGGCCTTGGATGGACCCTCCAGGCAGGAGGGTGCGTCGTCAGACAAGTGCAGGGTACGGACGACTTTGCAGCACGTGGGTGCTATAACCTTACTGATGCTCCGTGGCTGACCAATCCCAGATTTGAAGTGACCGACCAGAATTTGGAGAAGTATATGGGTTATTTCAAAGGTGACTATGATGCCGAACCTGATATGTTTTACTTCAATGCAGGCGGACATTCGGGCTCCATGTATTTCGACGTATTGAAGAACAACCGACAACTGAATGCCGTCCCTACCATCCAAACACAAGAAAAAGTGGTAAAGATGGTATACAATACAAGTAACAAAACATGGACCATGACGGACTTGGAAGGATATGTCTATTCCTTCTCGACAAAAGAAATCACATACTATTTCTTAAATACCATTGATTTTTTTCAAACAGATATAACTAGAAGTCATATATTTCCATACTATAACGAACCGCAGATTGTAACAGCCTGGATGCTTGACTCTGTGACATCTCCCAACGGTGGAAAGATTATGTTTAGTTACAAAAAAGAAAGTATTTTTACTCCCATTTCTACTACAGAAGACGTTATATCTTTGTCTAAAATAGTGAATGGCCAATTGTCTTCACAATCTCCGCAGTATTTCACCAATAAGTTCAACTACAATTACTCATACTCCAAGATAGAGCAATGGACATTGTCGGCTATTACTTTTGAAGGGGGTAAAGTAGAATTCGGTACAACTGATCGTGAGGATATAGAGAGTGCGGAAACCGGAAAAAAGGTACAGAAGCTGTCGAGTATCAAGGTGAGTGATACTGCCGGTAACCTTATCAAGACCACCATGCTGGAGTATAAATATCTGCTTAGCGGAATGGCTGCCACTACCAATGGTTATGATGACCGTTTGTTATTGTCGAAGGTATATGATGTGGCTGGTTCGAAGAAGAACAATGTATATACCATGGATTACAATATGGGGAAATTGCCGCCCAAACGCTCTCTGTCTGTAGATGCCTGGGGATTCTACAACGGTGCGTCACCAATGACTGCTTCTTTAAAGATTAGCCCCAGCATTTATTGGTCGGAGTCGATAAAGCCGAGCAGTAAGACGAGCTTGTTTAAAGAAGGTATGGACCGTTCATTCAATGAGGCGTTGTGCAAGATAGGGACGCTGCGCACTATCACCTATCCTACGGGTGGCACAACTACCTTTGAGTATGAAGGACATCGTTTTGAAACTTTGCCTATGATGCCCCCCTTGCGCGAAGGAACCCTTAACCTGGTAGACAACGGTATGCCGCCCGTAGCACCCGGAGCTCCTGTCCTTATGTATATTGGCGAGCCTTTTGAAGTGGACGATGCCAATCCCAAGATTATCATCCGCAGAAGACATGACGAACCTCATCCCAGTGAACATCTTGCTTCGTCGCTTACTTACACAACACAACTCGAAAAGAAAGAGGGTAATGGTTATAGAACCTTGTTCTCTTCTCCCGATTATGATGTGATGGAGCCCTGGCCTGATGACACTGAAAAGCAACTGGACAGAGGTACGTATCGTGTGACATTGGCAGTGCAGAATGTAAGGTTGGAGTATCCTATCAATATTTCGGTAGAGATAGTAGGCAAAACGAATGCTCCCTTGGATAAGGATTACCTGGGTGCCGGGCTGCGCATCAAGTCCATCACGAATACGGACGGCAACGGTAACCAGAGTTGGCGTAAGTTTGAATATCAGGATGCAAAGCTGATGGTGAAGCCGGTATTCAACGCACCGGTCTATGTAGAACAAATGCAAAGTTGGGCAGGAAACTGGATGAATGCTTACTATGAACTGATTCAATCTGCTCCTTATATCCCTTTGACGAATCTTTCCAGAGGAAACCTTGTGGGATATACGGCGGTCAGTGAATCATATGGCGACATGGATACTCAGGGATATACCACTTACAGATACCATAACGTTCCGGATGAGGTTACTGATATATACCTGGCCGGTATTCCTACGGTGCCTGACTATGAGAACGGTAAACTTTCGTCGGTAGAATATAGGGATAAAAATCATAAACTGCTGAAGAGAGAGGAGTACACCTACTCACCTTCTTCTTCGGAAGAGGTTTGGGCACCGAAAATACGCAACTATTATTTCAATCCGGATTATTCCCATCCTACCCGTACCATGCAGCCTTACAATCTGTGGGCACAATCGTACTATCTCAGCAAGAAAGTGACTACCGACTATCGCGCTGAAGGCAATATAGTGGACGAAGAGAGATATGCCTATACTGATTATGGGGTACTTTCTTCTTTAAAGAGTAACAAGCATGGGGTGGAGAAAGAAAAGCAGTTTAAATATGCAAACAGCTTTACAGATGCCGTTTCCGTCAAGATGAAAGGGAAATATATGGTGGGTATGCCTATAGAACATGTCGAACTCTCTGCCGGCAAAGTGGTGAATGCGTCGAAGACGGAATATAAAGATACGCTTAATATGATATTGCCCAAACGTACGTTGAGATTCAACTCTACTACTCCCAAGACGCTGGCCGATTATGCGGGAGCCTATGTGCAGGATATTTGGTTTGGCAAGTACACTTCGAGAGGCCGGCTGCTGGGTTATATACGCAACAATTTGCCGGTGAGCTTCCTATGGGCCTATAACAATCTTTATCCGGTGGCCAAGATAGAAGGAAAGACGTATGAGGCTGTAGAGAAAATCTCGTCGGCGAGCATCAGCCAACTGCCGGCCAATGCGAATACTGCGTCTATTACAGCTGTCCTGAACACAGTGCGAAACGGGCTTGCCAACGACAATGCTTTGGTTACTACCTATCTCTATCGCCCGCTTGTGGGTGTTACGGAAATTGTAGAACCGAATAAAGAGAAAGCGACCTTTACCTATGATGACTTCAACCGCTTGTTCCAGGTTAAGGAGCATAATGGAAAGGTAGTGAATGAATATCAGTATAATTACAAACCCCAATGAAACGAAAGAACTGTATGAAACGAAAATATATGTTTATGGCGTTGTTGTGTTATGCATTGACAACAGCGGCGCAGGATGCCAGCCATAATTATGTGCGTACCCGTAGCATGCTGGATGAAACGGGAGGTAAATATCTGGACAAGGTGGAGTATTTTGATGGCCTGGGACGTCCGTTCCAGACGGTATTGAAGAAGGTGACGGCAAGCAGCAGCAATCTGGTGACGTTGCAGGAGTATGACGTTGCAGGACGTGCCGCGAATTCCTGGCTGCCGATAGTCTCGTCTGCCGAGTATGTGGCGCCTGCTTCTTTCAAGAGCAGTGCGCCCGGCAACTATGGCAACGACTCGCGTCCTTACGGCCAGCCGGTGTACGAGGCTTCTCCGCTGAACCGTACCGTCAAGGAATACGGATCGGGAGCCGCATGGCATGGCGGGCATTCCGTCAATACGGACTATCTGGCCAACAGTACGGCTAACGCGCAGTTGAACTGCATCAACTATAGCGTAAGCAGTGCAGGCGCACTGACGAGCAACGGCAGCTATGCTTCCGGCCAGCTTTCGGTCGTCAAGACCACCGATGAAGACCTGAACGTGAGCTACACCTTCACCGACAAGATGGGACATGTTGTATTGTCCCGTCAGATGAAAGGCAGTGAAACGCACGACACTTACTATGTGTATGACGACAAAGGCAGCCTCTGCTTTGTGCTCCAGCCCATGTATCAGAGCTCGGCCAATCTCGACCAGTATGCCTTCCAGTACAAATACGACGGACGTAACCGCTGTATCTGGAAGAAACTTCCCGGTGCAGGATATGTGGAAATGGTGTATGACAATGCCGACCGCCTGGTTTTCTCGCAGGACGGCAACCAGCGTGCCCTCAGCACGGGCAACTGGATGTATTACAAGTATGATGGATTGAACCGCCTGACGGAACAAGGGACTTGTACCAACAAAGTGACCACTTCTGGAACGAATGTACTTGTGCAGCACTTCTATGACAGTTACGCTTTCCGTTCGCAAGCAGGTTTCAATAACAGCAATTTCCCTGATGATGCTTCGGGCAATGGAAAAGGTGCCTTGACTGCAAGTGTGGCAACGGTACTTGGTAGTAGCAACAAGATTTATACCGCATACTACTATGACATCAAGGGCCGTGTGGCGAAGACCGTGCAAAGCAATCTCTTGGGGGGCTATGATGTGACGGCTACCGTATATACCTTCACCGATAAGCCCGCTACTGTAACGCATACGCATACTGCAAGCGGAAAGCCCACTCGTACTGAAATGTATACTTACAGCTACGACCATGCGGACAGACTCTTGAAAGTAGAGCATACATTAGGCGGCACCAAGATAACCCTTGCCGACTATGCGTATGACAACTTGGGCAGACTGCAATCAAAGTCCCTGCACGGAAGTGCCACCAACAAGCTGACGTATGCCTATAATGTCCGTGGCTGGCTGACGGGTATCAGTGGAACGAAGTTCACACAGAACCTGTACTACAATACCGGTAACGGCACTGCCAGGTACAACGGCAGCATCAGCAGCATGACCTGGAAGGCAGGGAATGAAAGCACCGTCCGCGGCTACAAGTTCACCTACGACGGGCTGGACAGGCTGCTGAACGCGACCTACGGCGAAACAGCCGGCATCAACGCGAACACCGACCGTTTCAGTGAGAATGTAACCGCCTATGACAAGAACGGCAACATCAAGACCCTGCAACGCTACGGTCAGACCGCTGCTTCCGGTTACGGACTGATTGACAACCTGACTTTCACCCTCGCCGGCAATCTGTTGAACCGCGTGGACGATGCGGCAGCGGCTTCCGCCTACGGTGGCGGCTTCGAGTTCAAGGACGGCGTGAAGCAGGCGAACGAATACACCTACGATTCCAACGGAAATTTAACTAAAGATTTAAACAAGGGAATTAGTACAATTACCTATAATGTATTAAATTTGCCCAATATGGTCACGTTCAGTGACGGTAGTACGATTGCCTATACTTATGGTGCCGACGGCACAAAGCTGAAAACTGTCCATAAGACAGGCAGCACTACCACCACGACGGACTATTGCGGAAACGTGGTCTATGAGAACGGTGTTCAGAAGTTGCTGCTGACTGATGAGGGTTATGTTACTCTGAGTGACAGCAAGTATCACTATTACTTGAAAGACCATCAGGGTAACAACCGGGTAGTCATCAACCAGAGCGGCACGGTAGAGGAGACGAACCATTACTATCCATTCGGAGGGGTGTTTGCAAGTTCAGGCAATGTGCAGCCTTACAAGTACAACGGCAAGGAGCTTGATGCGAAGAAAGGGTTGAACTGGTATGACTACGGTGCAAGGCATTATGATGCGGCGCTGGGGAGGTTTACGACGGTGGATCCGTCTGCGGAAAACTATTATTCAACGAGCCCGTTTACTTACTGTTTAAATAATCCGTTGAATTATATTGATCCGTTGGGAACTGATACTGTAGATGTAAAGGACGTTGATTGGAATAAATTTGATCCGAAGAAGGACGTTGTGGCTTTGGATGAGGTGGCTGTTTCTGTACCTAATGCTTTGACAAAAGTAGGGACTAGAGCTTTAGAACCAATTTCCGGCTTTTGGGGGTATGTGGGTTATTATCTTTTAGATATTGGCTCTACCTATCATAGTGAACAAACGCGGTTTACATATAAGGTAGGAACAGATGGAGTAATAACGGGTGTTGCTCCAATGGTGGGAACCCCTCCTTTGCCTGGTTTTGCAAAGACGTCAAATTTGAATACAATTAGAGGATTATGGAGTTTGACCAAACAAGGATCCTCTAAAGTAATGAAACATCCCATTAGAGGTCTATTTTATAAAAGTAAATCAGATGGGCTATGGTGGGTAAAAGACCAGACAAAGCATGGCGGTAGTTTTTATAAAGTTTATAAAGAGACAAATAAAGGCTTAGAATGGCATAAAGATGCTGATAAGTATGGAAATTTCATAATTAATAAACATAAAAGTGATGTAGGGATTTTTATCCCATGGAAGGAGCTTTCGAAATGAGAAAACAGATATTAAAAATGCAAGAAGGTGAATCTTTCCCATTCTGTTGGGTAAAGTTTGATTCTGATTCTTGTATTGATGTTCAAGGGCATAAAATCGAAATATACATAAAAAAAGATTCAGTTAGCATTGACGACATGAAATCTCTATTTTGTGATTTGTTTGGTACAGTTGTAGATGAATTATCTATCTTTAGTCCATCATGGTGGGACTTTTGCATAGATACTTGGAATATTCAAGAGAATACATTTTGCTACGACCCTCAATTTTTGTCTAAAGAAACGGTATCTTATTTGCATATCTTGCAAGATTCGAATATTGCTAAAGGATATTCTGGCTGTTGTGTCTGTAATGATTGGGATACTTACCTATCTGTTGCATTAGATTGTATTATGAAAGGAATTGCTCCTTATGGAAACTTTATATATAACTCAAAGGAACAATTCTTCTTCTATTTTCATCATACCGGTAGTATAGGGCTTTATTATGAAAATGAAACTCCATCTATATTTGCATTAAGAAAGAATGATAAATATGAGGTGTTATCTTGCTCTGATGTGAGTAGATTATCTCAAATAGAATGATTTTTAATCGCTATCCTAACATCAGATATCCTATATCTTACATGTTAGGATAGCCTTTTTCAGATTTAACCGAAGGAATTAGCAGCATTCAATATAATGTATTAAATTTGCCAACGGGCGTCACTTTTGCTTCCGGCGGTTTCATACAGTATGGCTATACTGCCGACGGCATCAAGCGACGCATGATGTATAAGGAGGCAGATGGTTCGGGCAATCCGGTTCCTACTGTGTATTGCGGCAATGTGGTCTATGAAAACGGTGTTGCCAGGCTTCTTCTTACGGAAGAGGGGTATGTTACGCTTTCGGACAAGAAGTATCACTATTACCTGCAGGACCATCAGGGGAACAACCGCGTTGTCCTCAGTTCCAGCGGTGCTGTTGAGGAAGCGATTACTATCCTTTTGGTGGGGTATTTGCAAGCTCAGGCAATGTGCAGCCTTATAAATACAACGGCAAGG
>OLER01000285.1_pt1 | contig 8099 bp, 6 predicted proteins | sample 1602761 | NCBI WGS metagenome assembly OLER01 (sample SAMN02674795, study PRJEB24791) | human gut metagenome, SKBSTL041 | isolation source: stool | host: Homo sapiens | place: USA
ACCTTCCCAATTGTCGGAAGTCAGTTGAGAATTACCCTCCATTACATTACCATGAAAGTACCACTTTGAAACGGCACGCAAAGGTGCCTTATTGGGTTCACGGGCGCTTGATTGCCGGAAGAATTTCAGTTCTTTTACCCGGGCTGTCGTAGCGGGCCCCGGTTTATAATAATTATTCACAAAATTACATGACCATCCATGATGTTCCGGATCCTGAGACTCGTCCATACCTCCATAAGTAGCCATTTGACTGCCCCAATTATAATTCACATTATTAATATATTCCATATAAACAACGATATCCTGTCCGGGATCCTTCCCCCGTGCGCCATTCATCAATGGCGTCCGGCTATTACAATGAGCAAACAGATTATGGTGATAAGTAGATGAAGTTCCTCCCCACGCACCACCATAAGCACGTGCACCTTTTTTATTGACCGAATAATAAAGCCCCTCGCTGGAAATGCACCATTGCACTGTAGAAAAATGAGTATCAATAAAATCGGTATTCTCTTCACTAGCCCAGCTGAAGGAACAATGGTCAATTATAAAGTTATTCGCATTTTCCACTCGCAGACAGGCAGCATTATGTTCCTTTCCACTCGCATCTTTTTCACCGACACGAAAACGCATATGCCGAATAATAAAGTTCTCCGAACCACCAAAATTTATTTCATTCTTAATGATGCAAACACCATCACCGGGAGCTGTTTGTCCAGCCAGCGTGAAGTTCTTAGCTTTGCAACGGATTTCCGACTTTAATTCTATTTTGCCCGAAACTGCAAAAACAACAGTAGTTGCTTCGTTTTGTGAGCATTGCTGCAATGCCCATCTAAAAGAGCCTTCTCCGTCATCGTTGGTATTGGTCACTATAACGACTTTTCCTCCACGACCTCCCGTAGCATTTTTACCGAAGCCTTCAGCTGTAGGGAAAGCCTTTAATACCTCTGGTCCTTTCGCATAGGGACCTAACTCCATATTAGTAAACCCTTTGACATCGGTACACGCCCCTAAAAATAAAAGACAAGCACAAAAAGGATATTGTACCAGGTAACGTCTGAAAAAGACTGGAGTTACCATAAATGTCGTTCTAATAAGCACAGGAAAGCGTTGATACCAGAATTTCCATTTCTTAATAAATACACAATTTTTCATTCATTTCAATTTAAAGTTAATACATATTACTATCTAATCAATACTTATGTTACATGCAAATCAATCGTTGAAAACATGGGGAAAATTGAAACAGGAATCATCTCATGTTTATTCATTAATATTCCTGATTTATAGTTCTTATTTTTTGTTTCATATGTGCAAAAGAAGTTATATAAAACATAAAGAGAGGGGACTTTTTGAGCGTTTAGGTGCACTATTTTATCACTAAAATATCAGATACGAGATTTTGGGATTAAAATACCAAAAATTCCATATTTTACTTTACATAGTAATTTCTACTAGTCATTTTCAGTATTTGCTTGGATTAGAATAAAAGTGTCCATCAGGCGGCTAGCATTCATTACTCTAAATGCTAGCCGCCTGATGGACACTCAAATTTTAGCTGATAACGAACGAAAATGAATCATCCGTTGATCAAATAGCTATTTCTTATAGTCCTAAACGTTCTTTTAATAACCTGTAACCCGAAAGGCTTACCCGAAGTTTAACCCCGTTTTTCAATAATAGCTGGTACGTTTCCTTCCCAAACAGTTCTACACGGGAGATTTGAGTGACATTGACAATCGTTGAGCGATGAACACGAACAAAAGTATCGGAAGGCAAATGAGTCTCAAAATACTTCATCGTCTGTTCCTTCAGATATTCCCCCGAAGGAGTAATCAGCATAACGTAGTCTCCGCATGCTTGTATGTAGATTAATTCATCCGTTTTAATCAAATGAATTTTCGAACCGTCTTTCACTGTGATACGGTCAATCTGCTCTATCTGCGGTTCTTCCGGCAGGCTAACCGGTTGATGCATTATCAATTCTTTCTCCAGTTCCTGATTCAGTGCATCTTCTTTAGCGACAATCAAGCGATACCAAAGAAGAATGGCGACCCAGGTCGGAATGCCAAACAACAGACGAAAAGGGATGGTAGATGCAAAAGTGATATAGGGCATACCGGCTATCCTTGTTACAATATCGTAAAACATAAAGCTGCCGGCTATCCAGATCAGTATTCCTGCCACCAGAGTAATGACTTCCGTCTGAAAGATAGAGACTACTCCGACAACAAACCAGGCCAAATAACCTAATGCCATCAACCAACCGATTGTCGCTATTCCGTCTATGACAGCAGGCACATAGTCCGCACCTGTGTATACACTCATTATCATTACCTGAGCTACAACCAATACCAGCGCTACCACCAGCATCGGCACCCAGCGATAAGGATAATCTATAATCGGATGTGCTTTCATACGTTAGTCTTTAACTTCCAGTCCCCCGAAAGAAAGCCTTCCCCGAATGACTAATACACTTTCCTTATTAATATTCCCGTTTTGCCAGCGTTTGTCATCACAGCCGCCAAAGAAAGTATTACACTTAAATACTACTTTCCAGTCGGAAGGAACATATATTTCGACTCCTCCCCAGCTACAATCGATATCGATATATGTTTCTCCCGGTGCGATATGAGTATGGCGCAGGTCAATCGTTGTTCCTCCACAAGAGGTACGGACGACTGCTCCTTTAAAAAGTTCATCGAGTACTACATGACGTGCAGCCCCAAAAGTATTATCAGAACGCAGAAAGCCATCTTCCGATTCACATTGCTGCTGATTGTCTGTAAAGTTCATGCCCGCATGACCATGGTGCCCATGCTTCATCCATTCTCTATGGTCACGAAACATACGCTGTTTGTCATCCCACGGTCCTCTGTGGCGGGATTTGAAGAGGAATAAAACTCCGGCTATGATCAAAGCCAGCGGCCAGACCATTGCCTGAGAATTTTCAGGCAACCACGAAAGACCTCCTAACAGAAAATAAACACCTACCAATACAAGGATAATTCCACCAACAAAATGGCGGCGTATCATCGAATAAATTCCCAATATAATAAGGAGAGAATGCCATGATACTATTATATTGAACAATTCAGCAGTAATCCAACCCATGTTACGGGCGAATAACAAAATTCCTGAAAGGATAAATAATGAAGCTATCAGAAGTTTTCCTGAGAAAACTGTAGCAGATGAGAATTTAGATTTCTGTTCCATCGTTTCTATGATTAATGATTGATGGTTCAAAGATACATCATTTCTTTGTGCTCTTACAGGCTTTTCAGATGATTTCCGGTCAGAAAACCGATGAATGCCGGATAAAAATCGGTGAATGGGACAGAGTAAAGTACATTAAACCATGCTCTAATTGAATCTAATAACAAAAAATACAATGTGAAAAACAAATATTGCACACCGACGTCTTTTCTTCCCTATACATTTGCAACCATATAATTAACACAATACGTGAGTACAACCCATATTTTAAAGAACTAATGCCATGAATAAAACTTTTTTAGGAGCTTTTCTTGCATCTGTCTTCATATCATTCACAGCCTGTTCGGAAGAAAATCTCGAACAGGACACAAATCCTCCAATAGAACAGCCGGGAGATTCTACTGATCCGGATGATTCGGGAGAGGATCAGCTGCCGGAGTATCCGACTCCCGACCGTTCGACAGTCGCAGCTTTTCCCGGTGCCGAAGGAGCCGGAAAACTAACTACCGGTGGAGCCGGAGGAACAGTATATACAGTAACTTCTCTCAAAGATGACGGTTCAGAAGGTACTCTCCGTTGGGCGATAGAGAAGTCGGGCAAAAGGACGATTGTGTTCGCTGTTGGTGGAGTCATCCCTTTAACCAAACAGTTGCAAATAAAGAATGACGATATAACCATTGCAGGTCAAACTGCTCTCCCGCCCCGGTATTTGCTTGAAAAATTACACTTTACGTGTCAACGCAAACAATGTCATTATCCGATTTATCCGTTCACGTATGGGGGATGAATGCAAGACGGAAGATGATTCGATGAATGGGTATCAAGATTCTTATCCCGGCAAAAGGAATATTATTATCGACCATTGCTCCATGAGCTGGAGTACAGACGAATGTGCTTCCTTCTATGGAAATACCGACTTTACCATGCAATGGTGTATCATCAGCGAGAGTCTGACAAATTCTCTTCACAACAAAGGAGGACATGGATATGGCGGAATATGGGGAGGAAGCCCTGCAACCTTCCACCATAATCTGCTGGCCCACCATAGCAACCGCACCCCTCGCCTCTGTGGAAGCCGTTATTCTAACAGAGAAGATATGGAAAAAGCCGATTTATGCAATAATGTAATCTATAATTGGACTGGTGAAGGAGCCTATGCGGGAGAGGGAGGTTCTTATAATATCATGAATAACTACTATAAGCCGGGACCTGTTAATGCTTCGGCAAAAGTACATTGCCGTATTTTCACCGCCTACGTAGATGATGGTAAAAACCAACAGGCACAAGGGATATATGGAAAATTCTATGTAAACGGGAATTATTTCGAAACACATGAGAAGTTATCTAATTCACAAAAGACAGAATTGGCCAATGCAAATGCAGATAATACCTCCTCAACCGCTTTTTGCGTAAAAAACAACGAAGTTTCAACAAAAGATTTGCTTGTATCTTTGCGTTTTCCTATCTTAGATGATTATTCGTTCGTTCAGTCTGCACAAGATGCCTATCAGTCTGTATTACTATACGCTGGTGCTTCCAATCTGCGTGACAAGATTGATAAACGTATTGTAAAAGAAACCCAGGAAGGCACTTTCACATACACAGGCTCAAACGGAGGAACGAACGGACTGATCGATACACAAGCTGATGTGGAAGGATGGAGTGAATACGCATCCACTACCACTACACAGCAGGATAGTGACAAAGACGGGATACCGGACGAATGGGAAACAGCCAACGGGCTGAATCCCAACGACGGCAGTGACGGAAACAAATATAACTTAAGCAAGGAATATACCAACCTCGAAGTCTATCTGAATAGTTTGGTAAATTCCTTATACCCAACCAATAACTAAGTAGCTATGAACAAAAAAATCCTGGTAGGGCTATGTGCCTTATTTATGCTCCCTTCTATCCAAGGGAATACAAATACTGACAATTCGTACAAAGAGAATGCTACTCCCGACCGTTCAAAAGTTCCGGCTTTCCCAGGCGCCGACGGTGCAGGGAAATATACAACAGGAGGTGCCGGTGGAACAGTATACACTGTAACTTCACTGGCAGATGACGGCTCGGAAGGAACTTTCCGTTGGGCTATCAACAAAAAGGGCCCCCGCACGATCGTTTTCGCAGTCAGCGGCATCATTGAATTGCAGAAACCTTTAAAACTCAGCAATGGAGATGTGACAATCGCAGGTCAAACAGCTCCCGGAGATGGCATCTGTCTGAAGAACTACACCTTTTCCATTCAAGCAGACAATGTGATTGTCCGCTTTATCCGTTCACGTATGGGAGCGGACATCAAGCAAAAAGGTGACGATGCAATGAACGGTACCAAAGGAAACAGTAACATAATCATAGACCATTGCTCTCTGAGCTGGTGTACGGATGAATGTGCCACTTTCTATGATAACAGTCAATTCACCCTTCAATGGTGTATCATCAGCGAAAGCCTCGCCAACTCTATTCATGAGAAAGGAGCACATGGCTATGGTGGCATCTGGGGTGGACAAAAAGCATCCTTCCATCATAATCTGCTGGCACATCACACCAATCGTACTCCACGACTCTGCGGCAGCCGTTATACCGGCAAACCGGAAGAAGAAAAGGTGGAATTATTCAATAATGTAATCTACAATTATGGTAGTGACGGGGCTTATGCCGGTGAAGGCGGTTCGTACAACTTTCTCAATAATTACTATAAGCCGGGGCCCTATAGTGCTACCAAAGGTTCATACCGACGCCTGTTCACCGCTTATGCAGACGACGGCAAAAATCAAAATGAGGCAGGGGTACATGGAATCTTCCACTTCAAAGGAAACTTTATGGACGCCACCTGTCCCAGCCTGACTGACAAGCAGAAAGAAGCTCTTTATAAAGTCAATATGGATAATACATTTGGTCTGATCGTCAAGAACGACTTCGCACCGGAAAAGAATTTATTATCCAAAAAAGCATTTGATATAGCAGAGCATACTTCATTGCAACCGGCAAAGAAAGCCTATAAAGATGTACTGCAATTTGCCGGAGCTTCTCACCGCCGCGATGCCGTAGACCAACGAATCGTAGAAGAAACCCGCAAAGGGAATTACACTTATGAAGGGTCTCATGGAAGCACCAACGGAATGGTTGACCAACCGATAGATGTAGGAGGCTGGCCCGAATATAAATCCGAACCGACCCCAACCGACTCCGACGGAGATGGCATACCGGACGAATGGGAGAAAAAGCACAATCTGAATCCGAATGATCCAAGCGACGGCGCACAATATAGTTTGAGTAAAGAATACACCAATCTGGAGGTATATCTGAATGAGCTAGTGAATCATCTGTATCCTGCGGATTCTAAAAAATAAAACTAAAAGCCCGAATAAACAGTTATAAAAGATTAAGACGAGAGTACATTTCCCCATAAATCCTCGTCTTTATTCATTTTATGCCGGAAAAACAAAAAATACTATCGTAAAAACAAATATTACACATCCCACAAGCCCCAAAAACATAATTTTGCACCAGTGAGAACTCTAAGAGTGGACACACTCGAATATTAATAATCTAATATAAAAGAACAAAAGATGCCTAAAGGAATGAAAAACATGCGCACTTTGCTGCTAATGATTTTCGCAGCATTATCGCTCAGCGTATCAGCGCAGACTATTACCTTAAATGGTAATGTGAAAGACACAACCGGAGAACCGATTATCGGTGCTTCCATTGTAGAAAAAGGGAATACTACCAATGGTACAATCACTGACCTGGATGGAAATTTCTCTCTAAAAGTTCCTGCCAACGCCACTGTAGTTATTTCATATATTGGTATGAAAACGCAGGAAATCGCAATCAAAGGAAAAAGCAAGATTGATGTTACACTATCAGATGATGCAAAAGCGTTGGATGAAGTTGTAGTTATCGGTTATGGTACTGCCAAGCGTAAAGACATTACAGGATCAGTAGCCACAGTTAATGCTGAAGCATTGACAGTAGTACCTGTTGCATCCGCAACGGAAGCACTAACAGGTAAGATGGCAGGTGTACAAATTACCACAACAGAAGGTTCGCCTGATGCAGAAATGAAGATTCGTGTACGCGGTGGCGGTTCTATTACGGGAGATAACACTCCTTTATTTATTGTAGACGGCTTCCCCGTAGAATCTATTTCTGATATTCCCGCTTCAGATATTGAAGATATGACAGTTCTGAAAGATGCATCTTCTACTGCTATCTATGGTTCTCGTGGTGCTAATGGAGTCATCCTTGTTACAACCAAAAGTGGTAAGGAAGGTAAGATTTCTGTGAATTATAACGCTTACTACTCTTGGAAAAAGATGGCCAAACAGTTAAACACGCTTTCATCCGGAGACTATGCAAAATGGCAATATGAATTGGCTATGTTGAATAGTGGTAAACATGATACGATCAATCCAGATGATTATACCAAAGTTTTTGGTAACTATCAGGATATAGATCTTTATGAAAATATTGAAGGTAACAATTGGCAAGATCAGGTATTTGGGCGTACCGGACATACTTTCAATCACAATTTAAGCATCAATGGAGGAAGTGACAAAACAAAGTTCGCTTTCAGCTATGCGCATATGGATGATAAAGCAATCATGCAAGATTCTGATTTTAAGCGTGATAACTTAAGTTTAAAAGTAAATCACAAGCCCAATAAACGTGTTGCTTTAGACTTCTCTGTACGTTACTCCAATACAACAATCAATGGTGCAGGTGCTAACGAGTCCAAAAGCGAAGTTTCCAGTGCAGACTCTCGTATGAAAGACGTTATGATTTATACCCCGTTCAATTTCAAAGATTTGAGCGATGGGTATGATCCTGATCTCCAATTAACAAATCCATTAGTTTCCGTTGCAGACAATGCA